>UMBZ01020513.1_pt1 | contig 27309 bp, 18 predicted proteins | sample 1964091 | NCBI WGS metagenome assembly UMBZ01 (sample SAMEA4835954, study PRJEB28245) | human gut metagenome | biome: gut microbiome; material: fecal sample | place: Denmark | collected 2008
TTTTAAAAATATTTAATTACGATCCCGTTAAATTTTCCCTCGATTTTTGGTCTGGCGCAAATGTCTTAAACCTTAAATATTATAATAGGTAGGATAAATCATCTTTTCGGGGTAACAAAAACCGGATTATTGAACAATTGAAAATAAATAATTTTAATAAGTCAATGTGGATAATTAAAAAATATTGCATAATATAAGTTTATTTTCTATTTTTGTGCCTAAATTGTTTTGCACATAATGCTTTTAATACGTAAGTCATTAAAATTCAATTTAATAAAAGAAACTATGATCAGAGCAACCTCTAGTTTTCGCATTGCAAGCATGGCGCTGATATCATTGGCCTTGGCCGGTACGGTATCATCGGTTCCAGCTTATGCGAACAAACGAGCTGATGCTGCGCCCGTAACTTCTACGGTAAGTCAGCAGGGTAATCTTATCGTGAAGGGTAAGGTTATCGACTCTACAGGTCAGCCTGTTCCGGGAGTAGCTGTCTTGATTCAGGGCACTAAAACTGGTACGCAGACTGATCTTGACGGTTATTATGTCATCAATGTCCCTTCAGTGGGGACCAAACTTGAGTTCTCCAGCCTTGGCTACAAGACTCAGGTTCAGGCCGTTCCGAAGTCATTGGCGCTTGACATCTTCCTTCAGGATGATACCCAGGAACTTGACCAGGCTGTCGTTGTAGGTATGGGACACCAGAGAAAGGCTTCCGTCATCGGAGCCATTTCTGCGGTGGCAAAAGACGAACTTGAAGTCCCTCAGAGGAACTTGACAAATGCCCTCGCCGGTAAAGTTGCCGGTGCTGTGGTAGTCCAGAGAACAGGTGAGCCTGGTATGGACAATGCTGAATTCTGGATTCGAGGTATTTCTTCCTTGAACTCTTCGGCTCCTCTTATCCTTGTGGATGGTGTTGAACGTGACATGTCCAACCTCGCCATTGAGGAGATCGAGTCCATTTCCATTCTTAAGGATGCCTCTGCCACAGCCGTTTACGGTGTGCGTGCAGCGAACGGTGTCGTTCTCGTGACCACCAGGAAGGGTATCGCGCAGAAGCCTCAGATCGATGTCAAGATCGAGGGCGGTATTTCGGAACTTACCAATATGCCTGAGCTTCTCGACGGTGCGAACTATATGAGACTGTACAACGAGGCTTACGGTTCCACAGTCTTCACTCCTGAGCAGATTGCCAAGACTGAGGCGAGGACTGACCCTTATCTCTATCCGAACGTGAACTGGTTCGACGAGATTTTCACGAGATGGTCGAACAACGAGCAGGCTTCTGTCAGCATCCGAGGTGGTGGTGAGAGGGCAAGATATTATGTTACAGCGGCTTATATCAGGGATAACGGTAACTTGTATGACAGTCCCGATACTGATTACAGTACCAATATCCATATCAAGAGATATAACTTCCGTTCAAACATTGACATGAACGTCACGAAATCGACTATCCTTTCATTGGAAATCGGTGCGAACATGACGGATGCGCATCAGCCTAGGCCTGTCACCGCGAACAACAATTATCAGGCTCAGGCGACGCAGCTCTTTACGATGGCCTATAACCTGGATCCTGTTTCCACTCCTGTCCGTGTCCCTATCGGATATAATGATGACGGAAGCATCAAGTGGGCATGGGGAGGTTCTACAGGAAACGGTTCTTCCAACCCTGCCGAGCGTCTTTTCGGTTCAGGATACAACAAGACTTACCAGACACAGATCATGTCTCAGATTATCCTGAAGCAGGATTTGTCGATGATAACCCCTGGCTTGAATGCAAATGTCTCATTCTCATATGACTACAATACCATGTCCATCCAGGCGCGCGGTAAGTATTCGTCACGTTATGCCATTATCGGCGTGAATGATGAGACAGGTCTCTATGACGTCACACAGACTTATGTGGGTGATGAGTTCCTCGGTTATGGTTCCCAGACATCGGGTAACCGTTCCGATGAGTTCAAGGGCCAGATGAACTACGACAGGGTATTCTCTGACAAGCATCGTGTAGGTGCGATGGCAATGTACTATCAGAGAAACTATGTGAACCTTTCTGCCGGTTCTGCGATGTACTCTCTTCCTTATCGTAAGCAGGGTCTAGCATTCCGTACCACATATTCTTTCGATGACAGGTATTTCGTCGAGTTCAATGCCGGATACAACGGTTCCGAGAACTTCGCGAAAGGTCACCGCTTCGGATTCTTTCCTGCAGGCGCCATCGGATACCTCATTTCCAACGAGCCTTTCTGGAAGAATATCAAGCCTATTGTCAATCACTTGAAACTCAGGGCTTCCATCGGTCTCGTCGGTTCTGACGTCCTCGCTTCAGGACGTTTCGCTTACCTCACTACTTGGGGCGGCGGTCTCGGTGGACACCGTTTCGGTGAATCCGCAAGCTGGTCAGGTGGTGTCGGTGAGGCTCAGAAAGGTGTGGAGAACCTGACTTGGGAGAAAGGTCTCAAGAAGGATATCGGTATGGAGGTCAAGCTCTTCAACTCATTGGTTTCCCTCGATTTCGACTACTTCCACGAGCACAGATGGGATATCCTTATCCAGAGAAAGACTGTTCCGGGTATCGCAGGTCTGAACAATCAGCCGCTTGCGAACATGGGTGTGCTGAATAACCATGGATTTGAGTTTATCGGTGAGATCAACCATCATATCGGACCTGTGAACTACAGAATCTACGGAAACTATTCATTCGCGAGAAACAAGATTCTGGAGAATGATGAGGCTCCTACTGACAGCTGGCGCAGACGTACCGGTCATCCTATCAACCAGAGATTCGGTTATGTAGCCATCGGCTATTTCGCCGACCAGGATGAGATCGACCTCAGCCCTGAACAGTTCGGTGAACTCCATCCTGGAGATGTCAAGTATCTTGACTACAACAAGGACGGTGTGATCGACGTACATGATGAAGTTGCCATCGGCTATTCAAACATTCCTGAAATCAACTATGGTTTCGGCGCACAGATTAACTGGAAGGGACTCGACCTGGGAGTATTCTTCCGTGGTCAGGCTCATGTTTCATACTACCTCGGAGGAGCATTCTTCCCGTTCTACAGGGGTGTGAAGCAGGGTAACCTCTTCGCCAAGGCACTCGACCGCTGGTCAGAGGAGAATCCTAATCCTAACGCATTCTATCCGCGTCTGACCAAGGAGGCAAATACCAACAACCAGAAGACATCTACGAAGACCATCTATGATGGAAGTCTTATCCGTCTTTCAGATGTTGAGGCAGGCTATACGTTCAAGACAGACTGGCTAAAGAAATGCGGCTGCAAGGCCTTGAGAGTTTATTTCGTGGGCAGCAACCTCTGGATGCATTCGAAATGGGATATGTGGGATCCTGAGACCGGTTCACAGGACGGAAGTTCATATCCTCTTACCCGCAAATACAATCTTGGCGTACGATTCACATTCTAATATCGAAGACAATGAACAAATACATAACATTATTCGCATCAGCAGCGCTTCTCCTGTCCGGCTGTTCTTTTCTGGACAAGATGCCTGATGATATGAAGACAGACGAGATGGTGTGGACCAACAGAAACGAGGTCCTCTCCTATCTTTCGAACATCTATGCCGTTCTTCCTGAAAAGAACTGTGTGGAATCTGACTGGAATGGACTTTGGTTCGGACTTTCCGATGAGCTGGATCTTCCTTGGAGCCCATTCAATGCCCTTACTGAGGGAAGCTGGGATCCTACGACTCCTACCAACAATGTGTGGGCGTCTTACTACAAGGCAATCCGTGCAAGTTTCGAACTCGAGGCGAATATAGGCCGTTGCGCCGAGCTTGCCGATGACCTCAAGACCAGATATACCGGTGAGGCAATTTTCCTGAGAGGCTACTATTATTTCTTGCTTGTGCGTCAGTACGGACCGGTTGTCCTGATTAAGGAAAAGGCTTCTGATTCAGCTGATTACAGTAATATGCAGCGCAACTCATTCGACGAGTGCATCGATTATATCGTGGAGTGCATGGACAAGGCTTATGACCTTCTTCCATATTCTTACCTTTCAGACAAGAACAATCTCGGCCGTGCTACTAAGGTAGCCTGCTATGCAGTGAAGACTCAGGCCCTTCTTCTTGCCGCTTCCGAGCAGTGGAACGGAAACTCTGAATATTATTCTCTCCTCCGCAATAAGGACGGCAATCCGCTCGTGGAGTCTTCTTATGACCAGAACAAGTGGAAAAGAGCCGCTGACGCGGCAAAGTCTGTCATTGACCTTGCTGAAGTTCATCACTCGGAGACCGGCCTCGGCTTGTATTACGGTGAAAAGAATGATGTGAATTCTGCTGATTACAACCCTTACAAGGCTTACTATAACATTGAAATGACCGGATGGAACGAGGAAATCATCTTCGGTACCGTTTCTATCGCGAGAAGTGCATGGAATGATTATCCGCCTCGTTTCGGTTACATGTACCACTGTCTTCCTTCCAACGGCAAATACAAGTTCAACAACGGTGCAGCTCCTACTCTCCGTCTTGTGGATGCTTTCTACATGGAGAACGGCCGCAGCATTGACGATCCTGCATCAGGTTATGTGGAGGAGGGCTTCACCACTTCCAACGGTAAGCACTACAATCCTGTGACTGACGGCGAGCCTAAGTTCAATGAGGCTACCGAGGATGGCAGGAAGGGTCTTATCGATGACCTCAAGAAACTTGACAGCTGGGGACATTCCAAGGGTGACTGGAACATGTTCGCCAACCGTGAGGCGCGTTTCTATGCTTCCATCAACTACAACCACAGGGTTCAGCTCTTCTTCCCTTCCGATAAGGACTGGATGAATTCTCTGAACAACCGTGCGGACCAGCAGGACGGATGGGGCAGACTGGAGCTTTACTATGGCGGCATGTCCAACAACTCCACTCTTACCTATTATCCTCACAGCGGTTTCCTCGTCCAGAAGAGAATCGTTCCTGGAGACTTCTCCAACCAGCAGTTCTCGAACCATTTCGTGACTGTCTATATCAGATATGGTGAGATTCTCCTTGACTATATCGAGGCTTTGAACGAGTATGACCCTTCAAATCCTGACATCAAGAAATATTGGGACCTTATCCGCCAGAGGGCAGGTCTTCCTAGCATCTTCGATACTTATCCTGAGATTGCCGGAGACAAGGATGCCCAGCGCAAGTATATCCTCAGGGAGCGTCAGGTCGAGCTCAACCTCGAAGGTGACCGCTTCTTCACATGCCACAGACGTCTCCTCTGTATGGACGCTTCCGCAAAAACCGTCACCAGCACCGAGGTCGGCAAGTTCGGCGACCAGGGACCGGTATGGGGCTTGTCAATGCGGGCAGGCGATCCTCAGACCAACAGTTTCAAGAGCACTGATTTCTACAAGAGGACTATCTTCGAGACCCGTGTCTTCAAGAAACAGTTCTATCTCTTCCCGATTCCTCAGGAGGAAATCAACAAGAGCCCGGGTCTTACACAGAATCCTTGGTGGTAGTATTTATTAATTTTATTTGACATGAAACAGTTATATAGAACAATACTGATGATTTTTGCTGCCGGAGCTTCTGTCATGTCCTGTGACATTGAAAAGAAATTCGACACGACCATTCCGCAGTATCCTCTTACGAAGCTCATTTCTTCTGCGACCGCTACTGCCGGTGAGGAAACTGTGAACGGAATCGTCGATAACGACAAGCATACCGTGGAGTTCGTTTTCAATGATACTGAAGATTTTTCAGCCATTGAGATGAAGTTCAATTATCCTTCCCGTGTTATCAGGAAGGAGAATGCTGCTGCCGATACCACGGCTGACCTGAACGGAGGCAGAAAGTACACTCTCGTGCTGAACAATCTCGAAGAGGACTTCACTTACGAGGTGTCTGCCTACAGGGCGTCTGTTGTAAAGGTTGACCGCACTCAGTGCTCAGTCATTACCGGGCTTGATGGTGATGCCGATCCTGCTACCATGGAGACGGCAAACAATGAGGGCAAGTATGGTGCATCTGCAAAGAGCCTGTTCGACGGCCTCTGGTCCACAAAGAAGAACGACTGGTCTTCTTATGGCTACAGAAGTTTCGGCTGGGCTATGAAATCTCTGCAGGGCTCGGACGGAAAGACCTTCGGAAATGCCTATACCGTGGACTTCGGTTCACCTATGAGGGTTGCCAAGATGAGATTCTGGCCTTACTGGCCTTACACCAGAACTGACGCCGCGCAGTTCGAAATCTATGCATGGCCTCTGGAAGGCGAACCTTCAGGCAGCTGGGCAAACTGGCAGCTTATTGGAACTATCGATGTATCAGACCGTTGGGAAGCTACCAATGCGCTTGGAGACGGTGAGACCAACGCATATCTGTCAGAGGGTATTGTCGTGGATTTCGTTTATGGCGATGTCCCTTCAGCAAGATATTACAGGGTGAAACTGATCAAGAACTTCATGCAGGTTTACAAGGATAAGATTGAAAAATACTGGAACGATGTTGCCAATGTCAATGCTTACAGCGTAGCCGAGCTTGATGTCTGGAAGTACAACATTGATGAATAATCACATAATAATCCGAAAACGATGAAACGACTGAATCATATATTGATGTCGCTCACTCTTCTTGTTGCGGCCATGGGCTGCAACAAGACTGAGGAGGCGTACATAAATCTGTCTGTGGATTCCATTGAACTTTCTTCAGATGCCAATGACATTACATTCTCTGCCGAATCAAATCAGGAATGGACAATGACGGTTTCTGACCACTGGTTCAAGATTACCCCTAAGCGCGGAAACGGCGAGACTGAAATCAGGCTCGTCGCCGAGAGGAACCAGACAGGTATGGACAGGACTTCGGTACTTGAGTTTACTTGCGGAAGTGCCGTCAAGAGACTTGAGGTAACACAGCCTGCGCATCTTGTAAACATGAATGTGGAATGCCCTGCAACCGTTGCTGTCAAGAAAGGTGAATCCTTCACAGTGAAACTTACGACTACGGCTGATGACTGGGTATATACGATGAAAAATGCCGACTGGATGAAGGAGTTCTCCAAGACAGGTTCCAGCATCATCTTCCAGCTTGACCCGACCGTCAAGTTCGACGAGAATGTTGCGGCTGTCATTGAATTTACCTCTCCTTCAGATCCTACTTTCTATGCGACGGCTTCCGTGAAGCCGGTCAATTACTTCAGCTTCAGCGCAGAAGTTCCTGAGACCATTGACCTCGGCGAGCGCGGAGCACAGCTTGACATCAATGTCAATGCCAACATCGACTGGACCTATTCCGTCAAGGACGGCGCATGGCTCAAGGAGTATGACAAGAGCAGAAATCATCTCGTGTTCGATGGCGTTCTGGACAAGCTCCTTTCTCAGGATGAGACTGCTGAAATCACTTTCTCATCTCCTGATTATGCGAACTTCAGCTATACCGCACATGTGAAGGCTGTCGCGCCTATCACATTCCGTCAGGTGGACAGGACGACATTGAAACCTATTGTCCTCCAGGGAGATTCACAGTGGGATGCCGGTACTGAGCAGTATCTTTTCGACGGTGCATGGACAATCCTCAGAGGCAAGTACAGTACCTTCACTGACGGTAATCCTGAGAAGCCTACCGGAATATCCTACAAGTGCTTCAGCTTCGGCATGAATGACTATAAGATTCAGGATCATCCGATGACATTCACCATCGATGCCGGCAAGCGTATCAGACTTGCCAAGTTCATTTCGAACCAGTATTACCAGTATGAGGGCCAGACTCCTCTTACCTACGATGTATATGCCTACAAGACAAACGGTACTCCTACAGGTTCGGAAGCGCTCGGGACTGAACTTTATCAGGGAGATGAAGGCTGGGTGAAGATCGGCTCAGTGAACAATGTCGGCAAGATTACTGAAATCAAAGCCAAATATAAGGATGGTGAATATTGTCCTGAACTTGCTCAGGGTGACATCATCAGCGTGCCTGAGGAAGACGCGTTCATGGCCAGATATTACCGTTTCGCAATGACTGGCAACGGATACTGGTGGTATGGTGTCAAAGCCAGTGAGACTGGCATCGACAGCGGTGTGCAGGAATGGGGAGTCCCTTGGGGATGGCTCGGATGGTGCACACTCTCTGAAATCAGACTTTACGAATACATTGATTATTAATTAATAACCGAAATAAATTTTATAATTTATGAAAAAGATTTTGACTTTCGCGGCTGCTGCAGTGCTCGGTCTGTGTGCAACGGGATGTTACGATGACTCAGAACTTACGACCAGAGTGGATGTCCTTGAGTCTAAGGTGAGCGAACTGGAAACTCTCTGCAAGAATATGAATACAGATATTTCCAAGTTTAAGACTATCATGGAGCAGTATGAAAATGCTGTCACCATCATTTCCGTAAACGAGAAGGAAAATGGTTATGAGATTGTCTTCTCTGACGGAAAGATTGTTACTATTACCAACGGAGCGAAGGGAGAGAAGGGAGACAAAGGTGAGACAGGAAAGAAAGGTGAGACAGGTGACAAGGGCGAGACCGGTGAGAAGGGTGACAAGGGTGATCCTGGTCAGACTCCGGTTATCGGCGTGAAGAATGAAGACGGTATCCTTTACTGGACTGTAAATGGTGAGTACCTGCTCGATGAGAATGGCGCCAAAGTATCTGTTGCCGCACCTGTTACACCTCAGTTCAAATATGTTGAGGCAGAGGAGACATGGTACATTTCTCTTGACGGACAGGAGTGGAAGGCACTCAGCGGCAAGATGGACCACTGCTACCTTTTCCAGGGCGTTCAGGATCTTGACGACAAGGTCGTGTTCACACTCCAGGACGGAAGCACTATCGAAATCCCTAAGGCCAAGGCTTTCTCATTCACTCTCGAGTCATCTAATGCTTCCACAGGTTCAGGCAATACTGTAGAGATTCCATATACTCTTACCGGTGCGGACGAAACTACTGTAGTTGACTGCCTCGCGTCAGGAAACATCGTTGCCAGGGTAGATGCTGCCAAGTCTGTCATCGCAATTACAGCTCCTGCTACGGCAGAGACCGGAAAAGTTGTAGTATTCGCTACACGTGCCGACAGATCCATCGTCAGAGTCATCAACTTCGTTGGCTGTGAGTTCACTGTTTCTGCAAATGAGTTCAATGCTGCTCCTGCAGGTGAGACCATCACTTTTACTGTGACTACTGATCTTGAAAAGGATGGCTACAAGGTTATCCTTCCTTCAGACTGTGACTGGATTTCAAATCTCCAGACCAAGGCTGCCCGTACTGATGAGTTCACATTCGATGTGGCTGCGACATCAGAGGCTGAGGCTCGTGAGGCTGTCATAAAGATTCAGACCTCTACCGGCATTGAAATGGGCAAATTCCCCGTAAAGCAGGCCGCAGGCGCCGTGATGGTGGACAAGTCCGGCTGCAAGGCGTTGAAACTGAATCAGGACAAGACATTCAAGAACGACCAGTATCTGTTCGACAATGAATGGACTATCCAGTACGGCAAGTATCGTGCATATATCGGCGGTGATCCTGACAAGGATTCGGGACATGGCTATCAGTGCTTCGAAATTTCTGAAACTGGTCATGATTATTCGAAGCCTGCGATGTTCACTATCGATGCGGGCAAGTCCATCAAACTCGCACAGTTCCGCGCTTATCATTACTATCAGTTCAGGGATCAGGATCCTCTTACCTACGATATTTATGCGTTTGTAGGTGAAGGTACTCCTACCGGTGATGAGGAACTCGGCAAGGATTGGGTGAAGATCGGAAGCATGGACAATATCTGGGTTTACAAGAAATATTGCCAGGGTGCGCTCAAGAATGGCGATTATTTCGAGTATCTTGCAAAGGGTGACAAGATTACCGTAGATAACGCAAAGGCAGTATCCGCACGTTACTACCGTTTCGCCATGACTGGTAACGGTTATGTATGGTTCGGTATCAAGAGTGCAGAGACCGGTATCACCGTCAACAAGAATGTCGGCGGCTGGGGTGGAGAATGGCAGCGTGCCGCTTGGCTCACCCTGTCAGAAATTTCCCTCTATGAATTCAACTACTAGTTTTTATTAATATCATTTGTTTTTTCGGAGCAGTCACCTGTGAATGATGCCTGCTCCGATTTGTGCAAAAATACGATGAATAGACTTTTATTTGTCACGGCAGCATTGACACTTCTGGTTTCCTGCAGCAGCGAAAGCGGTTCTGCGGAAAAAGTGGTTCTGAAGGCGCCTTCTGATGTGGTTGCTGCACAGTCTTCCAAGACATCAGTGAAACTGACATGGAAAGACAATTCTGATGGAGAAACAGGCTTTTCTGTGTTCATGACACAGGACAAGGCTGCCGTTTCCGACCGTGTGGGATTTACTGTGGAAAATGCTACAAGTTATTCTGTTACAAGGGGTATTGCTGATGGTGAGTCATATTATTTCGGTGTCCGTGCCGACGGAGCCGGTAGTAAGGAAAACTCTGAAATTGTCTGGTCTGACCTGTTTACATTGGTCGATCCGGACAGGCCTCAGGTGATTCTGCAGGAAACGGTGAAGTCGCTTCCTGCCTCAGTCGTGCTGAAATACAGTTTTGCGAATCTGGACAAGACTACAAACCCTTCCTGCGGCATCTGCTGGAATCTGGAAGGCAATCCTACCATTGAGGACATGCATCAGGATGGTCCTGTTCTGGCATTGACAAGTACCGGTGAGATACAGGCCATTTCCAATGTCCTTCTGGATTACGGCAAGGAATACACGTTCAGGGCTTACCTGAAATCCGGCAAGAATATCTGGTACAGCAATCCTGTCAAGGGCTCGCTTGGCAAGGAACCGGAGGCGATAACCTTCAATTGGACCAGAGTCGCCACTCCTACCGTTTCGCCGGACATCGAGGTCTATACGACTGCCGACCAGCTGAACGGAAGGGTTTTCAATGCATGGTATGCCATTGCCGATGTCACGAAGGGCAATGTCGAGTTCCGTGTCTGCGTTCCTGACAAACTTACGACCGTGGACAAGCAGTACAATGACAATCAGCCTGACTGTCAACTCCTTGTGAATGCAGCTTATTTTTACGGAAACTACAATATCGGAGTTTCTGTTGTCGATGGCGTAATGCAGGGAAACATCAATCCTCTCCAGGGATCATTGGACAAGAAGAACGAGCCTGAGGAATATGAGACATATTATGAGGCGACCAGAGGCATATTCGGAACCGATGAGTCCGGCAAGCCCAAGAGTTGCTGGGTAGGTACCAACGGCCAGAATTATTTCTATGACAGGCCTCTCCCTTCCATCAAGGGCGAGTCGAAGTATGCGAAAGTTTCCACGTCAATGCCGGCCAAGAACATCTCCTGGTCTCCTAAATATGCCGTGACCGGCGGTCCTGTACTCCTGTATGACGGCAAGTGTCCTTTCGATTTCGAACTGACAGACAAGGGCGAGCAGTATTACTATGACAATTTCGAGATTATCCCGTATGACCTTTACGGACCTGGAATCGTCCCTGACAGAACTGCCGTGGGAATGACTGCTGACGGAAAAATCATTATCTTTGTATGCGACGGACGTATCAAGACCAGCCGTGGTGCATTGATAACCGAACTGGCGATGATAATGAAGGGCCTCGGCTGCGTGAGCGCCGTGAATTTCGACGGAGGCGGCTCCACTACGATGATCTGCGAGGGCAAGCGTCTGAACAGCGAAATCAGCAACTGGGCCGGCGATAAGACCGAAAACCGCGCCGTCAAGTCCACGATGGGATTTTTTACAAAAAGATAAATGAACTTTATAAAGAAACTAATTTTGTTTGCGGCTCTGTCCTTCCCGTTCTTTTCGTGCGGGAAGGATGAACCGTCGAAACCGGATGCTCCGCAGAAGCCAGACGAGAAGCCAAAGGAGTATTATGTCAATGTTACCCTGCGAAATACCGGCGAGAAGCTGGAAGGAACGTATGACATTGACTACAAGGCACATGAAGACGCTGTTATTGTCAAATCAAACACTGCATGGACGGTTTCAGCATTTCCTTCTGCGGACTGGCTCAAGTTCGAAAAAGGCTCGACTGTCCTTTCATATCTGAAGACTTCTTTCAATACGACCGGCAAGGAGCGCAGTGCGACATTGACCTTTTCCTCAGAGGCAGGCGGGAAGCTTGCGGAACTCGTTGTGCGCCAGTCGGCTTCTGACAAAATCGGCAAGTCGGATTTCATGGATATGATGCTTCTGGAGTACGACCGCACTGACATTGACTATAAGGGCTACCTCCTTTACGAAAAGGATGGCCGTGTACAGTGGCTTTTCGATGCCTTCTGTCCCGGGATGGGACGGTACAACGGACAGACGATCGGCGAGGGGGAAAATGCCTGTCACCTGAACAAGGAGCAGACCACCGATATCCTGGACACCTTTTTCAAGGACGGCGAGTGGCTTTCACGCATAAACAGGATTGTCAGTGAACTGAAACCGAAAGTTCCGGGAAAATTCGTCCGCAAGAAAATCGTAATCTCCATTCCGTTGATTGTCAATGACAACTGGGGTGAACTTGACGGCAAGGAACTTCATCCTTCCAATGAAGATGCCCAGGGACGTGCTGACCGTGTGACCATTGCCAAGTGGTTCGTGGATGAGACTCTGAAGAGGTTCTCCGAAAAAGACTACGGGAATCTTCAGCTCATAGGGTTCTATTGGCAGGAGGAGAACGGACGTATCTGGGAGGAGAACGGCAAGTCGATTGCTGGTTATATCCATTCGTATAATCTTGATTTCTACTGGGTTCCGTGGTATGAGGCTTATAATAACACGAAGTGGAAGGACTATGGCTTCGACAAGGCCTGGCTTCAGCCGAACTATCATTTCGATGCCAATGCTACCAGACAGAGGCTTTACGATGCATATGACAAGGCTACCGCCAATGGCATGTTGCTGGAGATGGAGTGGGACAATCTGAAACCGCTTCAGAAACATATTGATTATTGGGATGTTTATGAGGAGAAGGGCGTGCTTGCGGACTGGCCTCTGACTTATTACGAAAGCGGGTCCATGTTCCCTTCTCGTGACAATATCATTGACTCCGACTGGAAGGCGTTTTATGAGCGCGTGGCGAAGGACATAGCCGACCGTCAGAAGAAATTCTACAACTATTGATTTTGTTATCTTTTTGGCTATAAAATTGTCGGAAAGGTAGAAAAATTATCCTTAAGACCGGAAAATAATTTCCAAATGGAACACTGATTTGAGGTATTCTTCACATTAAAAAAATTAATATGTATCTTTGTAAGTTGTGGGATAGTTACTTGACGAAAGTAGTCCCGCAACTTGTTGTATGTGGTAACGTACACAAATACTCGGCAAGTTATGCAACTTGCGAAACTTGAATATCGAATGAACAGGAAATCGCTCATAATCTGTCTGTCCGTACTGGCCGCACTCGTAGTGTTCTGCGTCAGTGCGATAACAGTCTTGTACTCAGGAGATAAAGGCGGCGATACCACCATATCACAGGAGGAACTCTTTGCGGAAGCCTCATCCCGTTGCCCTGTCCTTTGTGCAGTGCCGTCGGATGCAGCCATGATACTTCACGGCGAATCATTAAGACAAGTGATACAGGCTGCGTGCGACACGACAACGCTCGTCGGACCATTGTTCCGGGGCACAGGAAGGTCGTCATTCGCACGATTCCTGAAAGACGTAAACGCAAACCTGCCGGGTGCATTGAAAAATGCAGAAGCCACTGTGTCAATGCATTACAGCGGTGATCTTGTCCCGCTTCTGGTTATTGACTCGGGCAAGATGCCGTCAGACAGCACCAGCGGGGCCTGGACATTGGTACGCTTCGCGGACTCCACCGGAGTTGCTCACGCTGTCATTGACAAATCCCCGGACCATGCGGCAGCATTGAAAAGAAAAACACTTCTGGTGTTCTCGCCGTCACTTCCGCTCGTCAAATCATGCCTGAGGCATGTGGATTCGGGGGAGTCGGTGCTTGAAAAAACCGAATGCGCGGCACTCGCAGCGCAGTTTTCCGGAGCCGTTTCTGTTATGGTCAATGGCGATTATTGCGGAAAGTTGGCAAGTTCGTTCCTGTCCAGGAACTATAGAAAACATTCCTCATTCCTGAAAAATTTCGCGGGCTGGACCTCATTTGCAGTCGAGGAGGCCGGCGAAAAATCATTGGTCATGACAGGACGGGTTGCATCCTATCCGAGTCCGGCATATTTCAGCAATATGTATAGTTCAATGCTGCCTTCCGCATCGAGGATGGCGGAAATTCTGCCGGCTGCAACGGTTGCGGCCTATGGAATCCAGATAGCGGATGCGGAGACCTCATGCGACTTGTATTCCAAATACATCGACGCTGCCGGTGGCGGAGACAAGAACAGAATTCGGAAAGATACTCTGGGTAGAAGGGTGAAGATTACGCCGGATGTCTGGGCTAAAGCAATTGATATTAAGGAAGTTGTACGCGCTGCCATACAGACGGAGACAGGCGTTTCGCCCGTTCTTTTCATAAGGCCCGGAAAGCAGGACATCTCGGTTCTCTTCAGGGGAATGTCCTACAAATCATTGAAAGATTACGACGGGGGAGTGAAGTCCAATCCGTATCGCGGGTTTGCCGGAGCACTTTTCGGAAAACTCTTCGACCTTCCGGATTCGACATTCGCATATTCGGAAGGCTGGATAATCGCCGGAGACAGAAATACGGTTTCACTGCTTTCGTCGGATGTGAAACGCAGGAGGCTGAAGGACTTCCTGTCGGATTCAGGCCTTTCATCACGTATGCCGACAGAGGGAACGGTGTTCAGCGCTTACTGCAGGGTTTCGCCTGAGGTTATATCTGACTTGTTCAGCAAGGATATGGCGAAAGATGCGAAGGCGATTCTAAAAGGCGTTTCCGCATGTCCGGTATTCTTCTCGATAGCGCCGGGCGCTGTGCCGAAACTGAAACTCGACGTGAACCGTATAGCATTCGCGGGCAGCGAAGACACCATGCCGGCCCTTCTCAGAGATACCGTTGTCAATGTCCCTAAGGGTCCGTTCAAGGTCAAGAACTGCGGCACCGGCAAGACAAACCTTTTCGCTCAGCAGTCAAATAACTACCTGGTTCTCAAGGAAGAAAGCGGAAAAGGAATCTGGGGCGTACCGTTCAGCGCACCGATTTGCGGGGCTGTGGAAGACATTGACTATTTCGGAAACGGCAAGCTGCAGTTCCTGTTCGCTTCCGGTTCGAAACTATATCTCATCGACAGGCTCGGGCGCTTTGTGAAGCCGTTCCCGGTGGAACTTGGAAAGGAAATCCTTCTCGGCCCGGCCGCTTATGACTTTACCGGAGCACACGGTTACACTGTGCAGGTGCTTCATAAAGACAACACTATCGGAATGTATGATCTCCACGGGAAGAAACCTTCTTCGTGGAAAGGCATAAAAACAGAAGAAACAATCAAGTCATTGCCTGAACTGCTGAAAGTCAAGGGCAAGAGGTTCTGGGTAGTCAGGACCTCAGTGCGTACTCTTGTGTTCGGATTCGACGGAGGCGAGCCTCTGTACAGCGGAAACGGAAACAAGATGCTGCTGCCCGACAGCAAGATCAATGTCAATGACAAGGGTACAGTGTCAGCCCTTTGCTATGACGGCAAAGAGAGGTCACTGAAACTTTGATTTTAAACTAGAAAATATGGAATTTCATTCAGTAAACAAACTCCTTGAGACGAGTTTCAAGAAAAACTGGGACCGCCCCGCGTTGTCGAACTACAAAGGACAGGATCTAGCCTACAGAGATGTAGCAAGAAGAATCGCAAAACTTCATATCGCATTCGAGCAGTGCGGGCTTGTGAAAGGTGACAAGGTAGCCATCTGCTCGAGGAATCAGGCCAACTGGGGCGTCAGTTTCCTCGCGGCATTGACCTACGGAGCAGTTCCGGTGCCTATTCTCCATGAATTCAAGCCCGGCAATATCCACTACCTCGTGAACCATTCCGAGGCGAAGGTCCTCTTCGTGGATGACGTCATCTGGGAAAACCTCTCAGAGGCTGAAATGCCTGGTCTTTATGTAGTTGTGCAGATCAATACCTTCGGATTCCTCTATTCCAAGACTGAGGAGATGTCCCAGGTCCGTGAGCATCTGAATGAAAGTTTCGGCCACAAATATCCGAACAACTTCGGTCCTGAGGACCTGAATTACTATGAGGACAGCGCCGATGAACTCGCATTGATAAACTATACCTCGGGTACTTCCGGATTCTCGAAGGGCGTCATGGTGCCTTACCGCTCGCTCTACTCCAATATCGAATTCGCGCACGTGCAGGCGATGCCGCAGCTCGACAATAACACGGAGGTCGTGTCAATGTTGCCGTCGGCCCACATGTACGGCATGATGTTCGAGTTCCTGTTCGAGATGACCATCGGTGCCCATGTGCATTTCCTTACACGTGTGCCTAGCCCGAAGATTATCATGCAGGCATTTGCCGACATCAAGCCTCATATCATCATCGCCGTTCCTCTCATCATCGAGAAGGTTTACAAGTCCAAGCTGAAGCCTATCATTGACAGGAACAAGATGGTGATGAACCTTCCTATCATTGACAAAGTGATTCAGAAGAAGATTCTCAATGAACTTGTCCATGCTTTCGGTGGCCGATTCTATGAGGTTATCATCGGAGGTGCAGCCTTCAATCCTGAGGTTGAGCGCTTCTTCCGCAAGATAGGATTTCCTTTCACAGTGGGTTATGGTATGACCGAGTGCGCTCCTATCATCTGTTATTCTGACTGGAAGGATGCTAAACTTGCTTCTTGCGGACCTGCTGCGATGAACATGTCTGTCCGCATTGATTCACCTGACCCTCACAATATTCCGGGCGAGGTGCTCGTGAAGGGCCCTAATGTTTTCCTCGGATATTTCAAGAATGAGGAGGCTACCAACAGCGTAATCGAGCCGGACGGCTGGTTCCATACCGGTGATATGGGAGTTCTGGACGAGCAGGGTTATCTCTTCCTGAAAGGCCGTTCAAAGTGCATGATTCTCGGACCTTCAGGCCAGAACATCTATCCTGAGGAAATCGAGGGCGTTGTGAACAATGTTACCTATGTCGTTGACTCACTGGTAATTGAAGATCATGGTTCGCTTGTTGCCCTTATCTATCCTGATTATCATCAGGCAGAGCTTGACGGACTCAGCAAGGCTGAACTTGAGGCGAAATTGCAGGAGACTCTTCCTGAAATCAACAAGCAGGTTCCTAACTATGCGAAGATTGCCAAGATAGAATTCATGCCGGAGGATTTCGAAAGGACTCCTAAGAGAAGTATCAAGAGATATCTTTATCAGAGAAACTAATTTCATATATGAAGAAGTTCGACCGCAGTTATCTCAGGATGGCCCAGATATGGGCCGAAAACTCCTATTGCAAACGGCGTAAAGTCGGTGCGCTTCTCGTGAAGAACAATATGATCATCTCGGACGGGTACAACGGAACCCCGTCCGGGTTTGAAAATATCTGCGAGGACGAGAACGGGGTTACGAAGCCGTATGTGCTTCATGCTGAGGCCAATGCCATTACGAAGGTGGCCAAGTCCGGCAATAGTAGCGAGGATGCGACACTGTATGTGACGGCATCGCCATGCATCGAGTGCGCCAAGCTGATTATCCAGGCCGGAATCAAGCGGGTTGTCTATCGTGACGAGTACAGGCTGCATGACGGACCGGACCTTCTCAAGCAGGCCGGAATCGAGGTCGAACAGGTCAATGTTGACGAACAATAGTAGTTTATGAAAGAGGGAGATAAATATAGCACGCTATCTGCCGTACTCGGAATCGTTATCGGTATTCTGGGTACGGTCTTGTTCTTTTCAGTAACTCGTCCGAGTCACAAGTTGAATGGCGATTATTCTGACTGGCGCAAATTGAATCTCATTCTTGAGCAGGTACAGGAAAACTATGTGGATACCGTTGATGTAAAGAAAGTTACGGATGCTGCTGTAGTGGCGTCCCTGGCTTCCCTTGACCCTCACTCCATCTATCTTCCGCCTGTGGATCTGGAGAAATCGGAGTCTGATCTTGCCGGAAATTTCGATGGAATCGGTATTCAGTTCAATGTCCCTAATGACACTGCCATTGTACTGGAGGTCATCCCTGGCGGCCCGTCCGAAAAGGTCGGTCTCCAGCCTGGCGACCGTCTCCTGAAGGTGGACAGCACTGTTATCGCCGGCGTGAAATTTCCTCAGGACAGCATGGTCCGCCACATGAAAGGCCGTGCGGGAACCGAGGTGGAAGTGCTCGTGAAGCGAGGCAAAGAGAGGATTCCGTTCAAGATTAAGCGCGGAAAGATTCCTGTCCACTGCGTGGATGCCGCTTTCATGATCAATGATACTACTGGTTACATTCGTCTTTCGAAGTTCAGCCGCACCACTTATCAGGAAGTCAAGGCAGCAGCTGAAAATCTTCTCGAGCAGGGTCTTCGGAACCTTCTGTTCGATGTCAGAGACAATTCAGGCGGATATTTCGACCAGGCCCTGATGCTTTCCGACATGTTCCTTGAGAAGGGAGATGAAATCGTCTATCTTCAGGGACTTCATCGCAAACGTGAGGCGTATAAGGCTGATGGAAAGGGAATTATGAAGAATATCACCCTCTCTGTCCTTATCAATGAAAATTCTGCTTCGTCGAGTGAGATTTTCGCAGGTGCGATTCAGGACAATGACAGGGGAACGATTGTAGGTCGCCGTTCTTATGGAAAGGGACTTGTCCAGGAACCTGTTTATTTCAATGACGGTTCAGGTATCAGGCTTACGGTGGCCCGTTTCTATACTCCTTCCGGAAGGTGTATTCAGAAACCTTATTCTGCTGATTACCAGTATGATATTTACAAGAGATATGCTGACGGCGAGATGTTCGACAAGGACAGCATGAAGGTGGACAAGAAAGAGGTTTACCATACAGTCGGAGGCCGTACCGTTTATGGCGGAGGCGGAATCGTGCCGGATGTCTTTGTCCCTGTGGATACGACACTGGCCTCCAAGTTCTTCATCCGTTGCAACAAGAAGGCTACCCAGATGCGTTTCGCTTCCTACATTTTCGACAAGTATGCAAAACAACTCTCTGAAATTGACGACTATAAGAAGCTGGATGCCTTCCTTGACGGACTTAACATTCCTTCTGCGTTCCAGTCTTATGCGGCTTCTGTTGACGGCATCAGGCCGGCTGCAGGGGAGTGGGCCGAGACGGAGGAATATCTGATTCCTCAGCTCCGCGCGCTGATCGGACGTTATTCGAAACTTAGCGACAACGCTTTCTACCGCATTTATCTAAAGATTGATCCGGTCGTAAAAGCAGCATTGACAAAAGAATAGGACTTATTTTCTGACCTTCACTCTGACGGCGACGCCGAGCAGGAGAAGAACGGAAAAGAATACGCAGAGTCTGCCTACAATGTCACCCTGACGCACAAAGAACGTCTGACGGTCATTGAGGCAGACTTTTCCTGTAAGCACCGCCTGTTCCCACCATTCGGTTTCCGTGACTATATCGCCTTTCTGGTTTATCAATGCCGAGATTCCCGTATTGGCGCTTCTTGCAATGTCGCGCCTTGTCTCGATTGCCCGCAGCGATGAATAGCTCAGGTGCTGCCTGTATCCCGGCGTGTCGCCCCACCATGCGTCATTGGTGATAACTGTCATCAGTTCAGCACCTTTGCGCACATATTCTGCGAAATGTTCCGGATAGACGGACTCGTAGCAGACCGCGCAGCCGACAGGTACAGAATCATTGACCTTGCCCGTCGAATCCCTTTTCTCGCAGTTCAGCAGCGTAACTTCGTCCTGGCCGATATTTCTTCCCATCACTCCGCCCAGAAGGTCGTCAATCTTGCAGAAGAATGCCGGGTACGGGGTCATTTCCACGGCCACTACGAGCTTGGATTTATGGTAAATCTGTACCGGTCTGTAGCCGGTGAGCATCAATGCCGAGTTGTGCGTCTCCATCCACATTCCGTCGCTGACCTTCCTCGCGGTATGTGACGGAGCGGTCTCTGATTCAATGAGATCGTAGGTCGATGCGCCCATCAGGAGGCTCGCGTCAGGCCTTTTTTCAATTATATTGTTGAAGCGCCTCAGTGTCTTGCTGAAACTGAGATTGTTCGTGCAGACGTGGCTCGTGAATGTCTCAGGAGCTACCGCCAGCACCATCCTGCCGGTATCTGTTTTTGTCAATGCTTCTGTGAGCTGGCCTGCCAGGATTGCGTCCTGTTGGTCTTGGCTCAATGCCTGGAATTTCTGGTACGGGTCAATGTTAGGCTGCAGCACCACTACGTCGATGGTCTTGCCGGCGACTTCGTCGTAGGAATTGTATATATGCATTGACAGTGCGATCGGGGCTGCGAGCAGGAGAAGGTAGCCTCCGATGGCGGCAGTCTTGGCTTTGGCGTTGAACATTGACCAGCTTCCGTCCGATAATGAGACCATTATGCCGAACAGACCGAGGTTGCAGGCCCAGATCCAGAGGGAGCCGCCGAGGGTGCCTAGATATTCATACCACTGCGCCATTGACAGTGTTCTTGCGAAGGCGTTGCCGAGGACGAGCCATGGCCAGGATATTTGTGCGGCTGTGAGATAGTATTTTTCCCATGCGATCCACATCATTGCAAGCAGGATGTACGGCAGGGAGCCTTTCAGGATTTTGCGGCTCCATCTGAACAGTCCGAATACGATGGACATCTGGAAGGCATTGGCCAGTACTGCGAAGATTCCTCCGCCGACGGTTGCGTTGCAGACCCAGAATGTGGTGGCTGCGTTCCAGAGTACGAAGGCGCTGTAGTGCCAGAGCCATATCCTGCGTGTGCCTGTCATGGTCGCGATTCTTTCCATGCAGAGCAGAGGCACGAGTCCGAAGAGGGCCAGCAGTCCGGTGTGGGGTACCAGATACGGGATGGACATCAGGACGACGAAGAGAAGGACCAGAATTGCAAGAAGTGTATTTTTGTTTTTCATTTTGTCTGTTTTTTAATGCTTTGAGGGCCTGCTTTTTGACGGTAGGCCATTCTGCTTGTGCAAAGATATGAATTAATTGTTATCTTTGCATGATTATGGTCATGTGTGAAACGCGTATTTTGCGTATAGTCCGGCATGACAAAAATTGATTCATATGCTGCTTGATATTCTAAAAGGCTTCATCATAGGCATCTGTGCGTCTGTCCCTTTGGGGCCGATTGCTATTCTCGTTATACAGAAGTCTTTGAGTGATGGACATAAGGCCGGTTTTTTTGCCGGGCTTGGTGCATGTCTCGTTGATACGATTTTTGCGGTCATCGCTGTTTTTGCATTGGCAATCGCGGAGACTTTCATTGAAAATTACAGTGATTTGATAATGGCCGGCGGCGGTATTGTGGTTACGCTCCTTGGCTGCAGTATGACCTTGAAGGACCCGTTCAGGAAGATGAAAAGGGAGGATGCCCATTCTTCTTATTCCCTGAAGGATTTCTTTCAGGCCGTGTTCATGGGCATTTCCAATCCGGGCGCCATTTTCGTGATATTCGCTCTGTTTGCGTTCTTCGGCATTGAACTGGAACCTCATGATTTCAGGGTTGCGCCTCTTCTGCTTTCGCTCAGTGCGGGTTCGGCTCTTTATTGGTTCTTCTTTTCGTGGGTTTTCAGCAAAATCCGCAAGAATTTCAAGTTGGGGACCATCCTGTGGATTAACCGTATCACTGGTGTCATTGTGACCATCATCGGAATCGCGCTTCTGACGGATGGTGTTATGGAACTGATTTTCACCAAGTAGTGTAACATTGAACAAACTTATTCTGGAATATGGATTTTAAGGGATTTTTCGGCAACTGGTTCGTGAAGAATGTGATTGCGGCCTGTGTTGTGGTGTTGGCTCTTGTTTTCGTGGCCAATTTTTTTCTCAAGATTGGAACTCATCATGGTCAGGAGATCGAGGTGCCTGACTTTACCAATATGAGTGTGAGTGACGCTTCTTATCTGGCGTCTGACAGGGGTATCAGAATCGATGTGACTGATTCTGTGTATGTGCGCAAGATGGGGCGCGGTCTGGTGTTTTCCCAGGTGCCGAAGGCTGGCAGCCATGTGAAGACCGGACGTCGTATCCTGCTTACTATCAATTCGGTATCTCCGAAGAAGACCACAATGCCGGACCTTGTCGGCTTTTCCATGAGGCAGGCTAAGGCCGAGCTCATGTCCAAGGGATTGATCCTCAGAAAGCTGCGTTATGTGGAGGATATCGCTACCAATAATGTGCTCAGGCAGCTTTATCGCGGCAATGATATCAAGGCGGGCAAGTCCATTGACAGCGGTTCTGAAATCGACCTTGTTGTCGGTCTCGGTACTGATGGCCAGACTTATGTGCCGGATGTTACGGGTATGAAGTATATGAGGGCTGTGGATGCGGTGCATGACAATTCTCTGAATGTGGCGAAGCTCCGTTTCGACAAGGATATCCGCACTTACAGTGATTCTCTGGATGCTGTGGTCTATAAGCAGACTCCTTCGGCTTCTGATATGTCTGTTCTTATGGGAACTGAGGTAACTCTTTATCTTTCAAAGGACAATAAATAATTTACGATGGCAGAGAACGAGATTTTCAATGATGATGAGCTGCAGGAGCCATCAGGTGACGGACTTATAATCGAGGAGGGGGCCGACTGTGCTTCCGAGGAGGATGAGCAGGGGATGTTCGAGCATTTCAGGCTCAATGTGGACAAGGGGCAGACGCCGCTGAGGGTGGACAAGTACATGGCGTGTCATCTGATGGACACGTCGCGCCATCGTGTGCAGCTTGCCATCAAGAACGGGTATGTGCGTGTCAATGACAAGCTTGCGAAGGCCAATCTCATTGTACGCCCTGGTGATGTCATCCGTTTTGTGATGCCTTATGAAAGGCGTGGTTTCGAGGTGCTTCCTCAGGATATTCCTCTGGACATTGTCTATGAGGATGATGACCTTCTTGTTGTCAACAAGCCTGCGGGTATGGTTGTCCATCCGGGTCATGGACATTTCGAGGGGACATTGATCAATGCCTTGTCTTATCATCTTGGCATTTCCCAGGGGCCTGATGCAAAGGATGAGCGTATGGGTGTGCTGGTTCATCGTATCGACATGGATACTTCCGGTCTTCTTGTCGTCGCGAAGAATGATGAGTCGCAGCTTGACCTCGCCGGGCAGTTTTTCAGGCATACCATTGAGCGTAAGTATGTTGCGGTTGTCTGGGGCAATCTGAAGGAGGATGAGGGTACGATTACCGGCAATATCGGACGTGATCCGAATGACCGTCTCCGTTTCAAGGTTTATCCGGATGGTGACAAGGGCAAGCATGCGGTCACTCATTACAAGGTTCTGGAGCGTTTCGGTTATGTGACGGTAGTGGAGTGTCGTCTGGAGACGGGCCGTACTCACCAGATTCGTGTCCATATGAATTATATCGGCCATCCTCTTTTCAATGATGAGCGCTATGGCGGTTCGGAGATTCGCAAGGGCACTATCTACGCGAAGTACAAGCAGTTCATCCGTAATTGTTTCGAGCTTTGTCCTCGCCAGGCTCTCCACGCCAAGACGCTGGGCTTTGTGCATCCGCGCACAAGGGAGTTCATCCGTTTCGATTCGGCCTTGCCGGCAGATATGTCCGCCCTGATTTCCAAGTGGCGCGACTACGCCGGGAACATGCCGACCGAGGAAGATTGACTGAAGGGGTTTCACGTTTGTGGAGCCCCTTTTTGGCGGTTTTTTGGGGAGACTGTTTAGCATTGGCCTGAACTGGATTTTTGTGGCATTGGCCTGTCGCCAGTTGTTTTGCGTTGATCTTTCTTTGCCATCTCCTTGCATTGGCCTTCCTCCGGAGATTGTTTGCATTGACCTGTCGTTTGCTCTTTTGAAGGGATTTGGTACTGCAGAAACGTTTTAGGCGGTACCAAAATAGCAGTTCTATAATGATTCTACAGAAACGCAACCGAACTGCTCGAGTTCCTTATTTTGAAACCAAGAAACGTCCGTGAAAACTGGCCTTTCTCCCGAAAGAATGCAATTGAGGAGACTCTCACGTGTTTTTCGTAAGCGTCTCTGGAGTTACGTATTGACGCGCTGCCAGCGGTTTGCTTTCCAAAGTCCAAACGTAAGTAAAAATGGAGACAAAAGAAATGGTCATACCTTCGACCCTCTTGGCAGTAATGTATCTATCTTATCGTCTAATAATCAATTACTTGCGCTACACAATGGATGTCAAGAGGTGGTTTCGAAAGGGGTGCTTGACAGGTTCGTTAGTCGATCTCAGCCTAGTATAACATTGACATTCAATACTTTAGAAACAAATAATAAAAATCAGCAGTTGTCAAGAGGGTCGAAACTAGTGAATGCTCATCAATACGTAACAGGGAAGACGCTTATGAAAAGTCAAACTTCTGCCAGAAGAATCAAGAACTCGATTTCGACCTTGTTTAGGGGTGCTGAGTGTTTTAGGCTCGTGAGGAGTTTTCGGACTGGGAGAGGTCGTCCGAAAAGTCAAACATTCCTCAGTGAGAATCGAGAATCCGCTTCTGGCCTTGAATAGGGGTACGGAGTGTTTCAGCCTCGCGAGGACTTTTCGGACAGCCTGGGAGTGGGAGAGAGTCGGCCGTGATTTCTTTCAAACATTTGGGGGCAGGTCACTTGCAAAATGTCCGTGGAAAGTAGTCATTTTCTGGACAAGTTAGGTAGGGTTAACAATTTGTTCGGAAGAAAACGTTTTAATCAGGACAAGTTGTTCATAACCAAGCATTTATCCGGAAAAAGGCGGGTATTTTCGGACAAAATTGGGGAGGCATATCACAGCAACGAGTCGGCTGTAGGACAGCCATGAGACGGAGCCGCCCGTAGTATGTGCCTGATTCCAAGAGACGTTGTCAGACAGTCTGGCCGGCCTCTCTTCTTAGGCGGTCGTCAGACAGTCTGGCCAATGCTTCTTCTTCTGTGATGCATTCTGCTAGAGTCTTTTCGAATACTGTCCAACGGTATGCTGAGAGCAGCGACTTCTCGACCCAGTAGGCGAATTTCGTCTGCAAACCCGCCGTATGAAGCTTATTTTCAATGCGTTTTGCTTTCAGGTACATTTCGAGTCCGTCTGCCGTATCGTGCCATAGGTCAATGAAAGCGTAGTCGTAGTGCTCCTGCCTGGCGTCTTGCCTCATGTTTTCGCTAAGGAACCCGAAGGCATCGCTCCGGATTATCCGGATTTTTTCTTTGTTGGGGAACTGCGGCAGGATGTGTCTTTCGAACAATGCGATTGCCTCCTCGCTCCGTTCCACGATGTCCAGTGACGTCACATCCGGCTTTTCCGACACCATATAAGCAAAGTATCCCAGCCCGAGCCCGAACGTCACGACCTTTCCCGTCGCCTCCTCAATCGGCTCCCGCATTGTCTCTATCTCGCTCGGTTTCACCGCCATCCATTCACGCCCGTCCTGCTCGACCGCCGGATACGCGAACCGCTCCCGGAAAAAGCCGATTTGCGGCACCTCCCTAAGGTTTTTGTCAATGTCAATGTCAATGTCGTTGCAGATGAAGGCTTCGTATGGCCGATAGCTGTAATGTGTGAATTTCCAATGCCGTGTGGCAGTATCCGGAAATTTTATGTTTTTGAGATATGGATTGTCAATATACTTTGTAGTTTCCAGCAGGTGCACTGCTTCCTGGAAATATCCGTTTATCGTCGTGTCGTCTTCGTGAATCCCGCAGAACCCTGCCATGAATGCCGCATAAAGAAGTTCCTCCGGCAATTCTCCCTCCGGGTCCGCTTCTTTCATAAGTCCCTCTGTTATAGCGCATGGCGTCTCATTGATGTACTCTGACATTGACCATGCCGCATTATTGTTGGCTTCCCTCTGTTCTGCCAGTTTCCGTTTCCAGTTTTCGTTCACTGTCTTACATTTTAGATGCACAAATATCGTGTTTTTTCTCAGTATTTTCCTCGAAAATCTTCATCCGTTTTGTGAATTGAAAATCCTTTACTATCTTTGCATTCCTTTTCGGACACAGAATGCGGCAGCTTCCAACCAGGTCGTATTCAGCGATGGGCTTCATGTTATGAGTCTTCCGGAAGGGATTTGCGAGCGTGTTGTAATTGGTAGCCAAGCCAGACTTAGGATCTGGTGCCTTCGTGCGTATGGGTTCGAGTCCCTTCGCTCGCACGTTTTTTAGAGATCGAGGAATATATCCCGGTCTCTTTTTTTTGCGCCCGCGAGTCGGGTTTGGAAAATCGCTCAGGGCCTCGCGGCCTCGTACCCCTCTGTCACTGCGTGACATCTCCCTGGGGAGAACGGAAACGTCTGTCGCCGTTTCGGTCGCTCGCACGTTTTTTAGAGATCAAGGAGTGTTCCCCGGTCTCTTTTTTTGCGCCCGCGAGTCGGGTTTGGAAAAACGCTCAGGGCCTCGCGGTTTCGTACCCCTCTGTCACTGCGTGACATCTCCCGAGGGAGAATGGAAACGTCTGTCGCCGGGACATAAAAAGTACATTCATTTGGGAATGGATCAGTTGATTTTCCGGCCATCATTCCTCCCATGAATGCAGGATTGCTCCACATCAGTTGCGCAGGAGTCACGCTGCGGCTACGGATCGTGCTTATCTGGTCACACTTAAATGCATGACAATCAACAACCTTCAAAGTCGATGGGAACTCCACCGTCTTGATTGTCTGACTATAACGCAATAACTTGGGACCTGTCTTCTTGAGTGTAAGGCCGCTCCCAATCATGATTTCCGTCAAGCTCTTGCATTCGTAGAACGCCATCTTGTCGATACTCGTAACATTGTCCGGAATTATGATCTTTGTCAGGCCTGTGTTTTGAAAAGCATAAAATATTCAGACTGAAAGAATAATTAGTATCCGCCCTTATGTCGTTGTGGCTGGAAACAGTTTACGAGCAAGGAAGCCACGGTAAAGGCAATTCCTACCCCCACCACACCTGTCCACCCGTAATGCTGCCAAGACAGACCGGAAACGAATGTACCGGCAGAACCACCCAAAAAGTAAATGGTCATATAAACGGTATTGATACGATTGATTGCAGATGCGTCAAGGGCGACTACGCTGGTCTGATTCGATAAATGAATGCATTGCATACCGGCATCAATCAGCAAGATAGCAATTATTATCCACAAATAGCTATCATTCCCCAAAAATGCCAGTATCCATGCAGCCAACACTACGCATCCTCCGGCAATAGAGAAGAACCTCGCACCGTACTTTTGGACGTAGCCGCTGATGAAAACCACCGTGGATGCACCTGCCAGTCCACACAAACCGAGTGCTCCGATAATGTCGTCACTAGCAAAAAAAGGTTCCTGTTTCATCCGAAAAGCAAGGCAACTCCACAAAGCGAAGAACGAGCCATAAG
>UMBZ01024923.1_pt1 | contig 26869 bp, 23 predicted proteins | sample 1964091 | NCBI WGS metagenome assembly UMBZ01 (sample SAMEA4835954, study PRJEB28245) | human gut metagenome | biome: gut microbiome; material: fecal sample | place: Denmark | collected 2008
TTTCAGCCGACCGACTCATATACGCTTCGTTCTGTGCCCCATATATTATCTATATCTCTTTTACACTATACAGAATTAAGCCCAAAAGTCAATAAATTCAGTGTAAATAATTACGCAAACTTATTATTTTACTATAAACAGAAACATCACATAATCCCTATATATAAATAATGTGAACGCTGAAACCAATGGGTGTATCATAAATGACTTCTATTAACAAAGTCGTCTTACTTCGACCGTTGTGAACGCTTACTTCGACCGAAGTAAGCACGTTGACCGACTCGAAGTGAACGCTTACTTCGGTCGAAGTAAGACGACTTTATTTTAATAATTGTAAAACCACCATATAATACAGAATAATTAGGTAGCTTTGTAATCATATCCTCGGCTATAAGCCTTACGGGATGCGAACAACAAATCAAACAAACTATGAAGAAATCATTTTTTATGAAACCAGCCCTATGGCTGATGCTGTTGCTCATACTGCCATTGCAGATGATAGCGGCAGAACTAGGAGAAGCAGGCAAGCGTCTGGCGGCACTACCTGGAGTAAGCAACGTAGAAACATTGAAGAGCAAGCATTTCCCAGAGAAATACGTATTCTTCATCAAACAGCAACTCGACGCTAAAGACGCATCAAAAAGAAGCTTCGAACAGAGAGTGATACTGTGCCACCGCGGATTCGACCGCCCTACCGTATTAGTTACGGAAGGATATAACGCCAACTACGCAATGCGCGAAGGCTACATAGAAGAACTTTCGCAAATATTCGACACTAACGTAATCTGCGCGGAATATCGCTACTTCGACAAATCAATGCCAAGCCCATGCAACTGGGATTTCCTGACCGTAGAAAACTCACTCTACGACATACACAATATTAATACTACCCTCCACGCCCTCTACAACGGCAAGTGGATATCCACAGGTATCAGCAAAGGCGGACAGACTACCATGTTCTACCGCGCCTTCTTCCCCGACGACGTGGACATCTCCGTGCCATACGTTGCTCCGCTGAACAAAGGCGTAGAAGACAGCCGTCCCGAAAAATTCCTGCAACATCAGGTATCTACCAAGGAAAACAGACAGAAGGTGCTCGATTTTCAGTTGCTTCTCTTCAAAAGAAAAGCAGCATTAATGCCTATGTTCGAGAAATACTGCGCCGATAACAAGTACGTATTCAACGCTCCTATAGACGAAATCTTCGACTTCACGGTACTAGAATACTCTTTCGCATTCTGGCAGTGGGGCTATAACATCAAGAGAATCCCCACAAGCGACGCTACCGACAAGCAAGCATTAGACTACCTGCTGAGAATTTCCGATCCGGGATACTTCACCAACCAGACCCCCAGCGTATCATTCAACGTTCAGGCAGCTAAAGAACTGGGATACTACAGCTACTACACCAAGCCGTTCAAGAAATACCTCAGCATAAAGACCGCCAAGGGATACCTGAAACGCTTGATGTTGCCCGCAGGCACCGAAAACACCAAGTTCTCGGCCGAACTCTACAAGCGTACAGTAGAATTCCTGAGCAAGAACGACCCCAAGATGGTGTACATCTATGGCGACGTAGACCCGTGGACAGCTTCGGGCGTATACGGACAGTCCTTCACCAAGAACAAGAAGAACCTGCATGTATATATGCGTCCGGGCGGATCGCACTACACCCGCATTCTTACATTCGGCGAGCCTACCCAAAAGGAAATCATCGACCTTATAGGCGGATGGCTTAAGGAATAACCACCGCATAGCTCACCGGCAAACAGTATAGAGGAGTCGTCCGCATTTGGTCGACTCCTTTCTTTTTGTTAACTTTGCCCTTCCACAAAATAAAAGACAAGAATGAATATAAAGTTTTTAAGCCTGGGAAGCGGAAGTAGCGGCAACTGCTATTACTTAGGAACAGACACTTACAGCATATTGATAGATGCGGGCGTAGGAATACGTACCATCAAGAAGATATTCAAGGAATACTCGTTAAGCCTCAGTACCGTGCGAGCAGTGTTTATCACCCACGACCACGCAGACCATATAAAGGCGGCAGGACATCTGGCAGCGAAACACAACATCCCCGTCTACTCCACCCCAGAAGTACATCGCGGCATGCGCCGCAGTTACTGCATGACCGATAAGATAGACGATGCCCATGCCAAGTTCATCCATAAAGGAGAGACCATCACGGTAGAAGATTTCGAGATAACCTGCTTCGAGGTGCCCCACGACGGCACCGACAACGTAGGCTACACCATCCGCATAGACGGAAAGACGTTTTCTTTCCTTACCGACATAGGCCATATCACCGAAACGGCGGCAGCCCACATCGTACAGTCGAACTACTTGGTACTTGAAGCCAACTACGACAAAACCATGCTTCAGATAGGCCCTTACCCGCAATACCTGAAAGAAAGAATAGCGGGGCCCAACGGTCACCTCTGTAACGCCGACGCCGCCCAGTTCCTTGCCGAAAACTACCCCCAAGGGCTGAAATACCTATGGCTATGCCACCTCAGCAAGGATAACAACCACCCAGAGTTGGCACTAAAAACAGTAGAAATGGCTCTAGCCGAAAAAGGCATCGTCAACGGACGCGATTTGGAAATCATCTCCCTTCGCCGAGTTCTGCCTACCGGGCCGTATATTTTGGAATAAGCCACACCTTTATATATAGAGACAACAAGAGCTGCAACTTTTCGGGTTGCAGCTCTTGTTGTCTAAACTCTATTTCGGGGAATCAAGATTTTGCGCCACTGCCATCCTCCCCATACTTGCCATCCTTAGCTTCGTAGATGACAGACGGTTCCAATACCTCCACAGTATGCCATGCACCCTGCGGAACTACGCAACCATAACTACCCGCAGCTGGGTCCAGAAGAATGCGCTCCTTCTCATTACCATCTTCATCATAGATAACCTCCACCAGCTTACCACACAGCAGAAACACATTCTCCGTACTGTTAGGATGCCGATGAATGGGCACCACCGTACCCGGCAATAAAGCGTTAAGCATACGCTGACTGCCATCTTCAGCCGAAGTACGCAAGTCAAGGTTCTGACGCAAGCGAGGATTCTCTTTAGCCTCCACAAAGAGCTTGTCTATCAAATCTTTATTTATCTCCATATCTTTCATCAATCATTGGGCATACGCTTCGCCTTTCTCGGAATAAAGAGAAAAGCGAAGAACGCCCAAATAGCTTTCAGTAATTTCATGCCAATCAATATCTGCGTAACACCACCTGGAACGCCTCCGCATAGTTGCATCCCCACTGACTACCACGCATGGCAGCCAAACCAGTAATATACTCCACGCTGCGCGGATGCGGATAAGGACGCATCACACCACGATACATGGCCAGTGCCTCACACTTAGCCTTCACGCCATTTTGCCCTACCTCAACATAGCAATTAGGACGGAACAGATTCATCGCATCATTGATAGCCCATTCCGAACATGAAGGAACCTCCATATACCAGAATTCCTTAACCGGCTTCACCGTAGGCTGACGCTGGAACAATCTAACCGCCTCTTGGCACGCCATAGAAGTTTGCAGATGATCGTTATTCGTATCAGCCGGATGATGAGTAATCACGATATCCGGCTCACTCTCGCGGATAGCCCCTTCAATGAACTGCACCAACTTTAAGTGCGGCACCGTGTTCATCTCGATATTCGGGAAAGTACCCTCATACTTCTTGCTCACGCCGATAAAGTTAGTCGCCGCATCCGTATCACCCTCCAGCTCAGCATCCGAAGGACGGAAAGCCCTCGCCTTCGCTTCCGTACACATGATTGCCACATCTACCTCGCCGCCCTCGTGCGACCACTTCCACATCGATGCGCCTGCCCCGAGCACCTCGTCATCGGGGTGGGCCACTACTAATAAGTATTTCATAGTTTTTGAATCCCTATATTATCTTGTTATACACATATTTACATCACACCGTCTTGGAATATTCCACCAACTTATCGTGCATCCACTGCGGATACTTTCCGCAAGCGGTGTAGAGTATCGCCATTACCGTCCATATAATCAGCTTGATATCGCCTAAGAACGAAGCGTGCTTTACATAATACACATCCAGCTTCAGGCGTATAGGCAGCACCTTCTCGTTATATTCCTTCTCATCGGTAAACTGGTCGCCATAGATATAATCCCACAGACTCGACTGCGAAGTCAGTCCGCAAGGCACTGTAGCCGCAATAGCATTCTCTCCCCCACGCGTAATATCCACCTGATCTACAGCCGCTGGACGAGGCCCAACAATCGACATCGTGCCATTCAGAATATTCATCAACTGCGGCAACTCGTCAATCTTGAGTCGACGCATAATCTTTCCCCACCAGAAAATACGGTCTTGATCCGGACGCAACGAAGCCTCGTTCGCCCCACGAACCACACGCATCGAGCGGAACTTCCACATCTTGAACTTCTTATTATCCTTTCCCACACGGTTGGCAAAGTAGAACAACGGTCCCGGATCACTCACTTCCGTAAGGATGATGGAAAGAATCCATATAGGTGAAGTACCAACAATGCCAAGAAAGGCACATACGAAGTCGAAAAATCGTTTTATAGCTTTATAAATCATCGTATTATAATATTTCATGAATAACCTTTTATCTTTCTCCACACAAAATGACATGGTTTCCATATAGGAGCCCACAATACCTCACTTGATGCCATTTTAAAGAACACGAAGTTTCTCTTTACATTATGCAGATATACACCTATCTTGCTCATGCGGTTTACCTGTTGGTTGCGTTTGTCATACTGTCCAAAGTTTCCAGCTAATTCTATCTCAGCCAACAGGCATTTTCCAGTTCTTTCATTAGGTTGGCACAGCCAGAATTCAGGCTCCAAACCAAACATCTTCTGTTCCACATACATTACAGCCTCTGCAAATTTAGCCAAGTCCAAATTTCTCATTTCCTCAAACACTTGCCCACGTTGCTCCTTATCCAGTCTCCTTAGTATGTAATAATAGTCAAGCAACTGTCGTAATCCTATTCCTTCATGCAACACATGATGGAATATGTGCATCAATGAATACACAGCATTGAATTCTGGCGTAGGGTAGGCAAAACCTACAGTCTTGTCATAGTTTGCAAACTGCCTGTCTGCACACCTTTTGAAAAACTTTTTGTATTTGCGGTAAAGGAAAGGACTATATGTAAAACTCGGTATAAAATGGATCTCTGTAGGTGTGTCCTTGAATATCTCCACGTCAGCATGGTGAATTACAGTTTCTCCAACCTTCCATCTTGCTTTAAGAGTTTTGTGGATATCGCCTCTGTTCCCTTCCACCCATAAGTCAATGTCTCCACTTTGGCGTCGCAAGGGATTAGGATAAAGCCTTGCAACCCCTTGTCCTTTCAGCACGCAGCTGCGCAAACCTAAACCATTGAAGATCTCCGTAATATCCTTACATCTAACATTCAACAGTCGGTTTCTCTTCTCCAAAGCCAAGCCCATTGCAATCCATTGCATCAAGACCTTAGGTTTGCTTTCACCCGAAGTCACAACCTTCTCCACTCCTGTCAACAATATGCCAACAAGCGACTGCCGTTGGGCTTCCGTATAAATAGAAGCCCAATCCTTATCAGTCAACTTGCGAGAGAATTGTTCTCGTTTGCCTAAAGAAATCAGTATGAGTTCTTGAAACAGTTACATTACTTCATCTTTCTGAGCTTTATAAGAGTTAGATACAAATCTGCTTAGCATTTCTGTACCAAATTATTTTTTACTTAAGAATAAATATTATAAAAGCCTATTTTCAAACTGTTTAATCTTTACTTTTGACTACTGTCCATCTGCAGTTCGAAATGGCCATAAAGCCTTAAAGACCAAATACGTCTTATTACTTTTCCCAAATATGGCCTTGATACAGTAGTATCCACACAATACCATCCACCTCGGAAAGTATAAAATATGTTTTGCTCTACCCTCGGCTTTTTCACGGGTTATCAGCGTGTTGATATCCAAAAGTTCGGCATCCTTGATAATATGGATTGTATTGTCAACATCCTTATCCACCCAATCCACCATAGCCTTCACTGCACCACTCATCTCCAACACCTCGAACTTTCCTCCTGAGCCAACCTTATAGGCCCAATTTGGATATTTCAAGTAATAGCGTTTTTCAATGTCACGTTTCTGGGTCTTGCTATATACAGGAGAGAAACGATAGATATTCCATTTATTGCAGATTACTTTGAGTCTACCCTCTGCCATAGCCTTACTCTTACCATAGTTAGAGATTGGATTCAGTTCAACATTTGGCCTAATCAACCCCTTCACCATACCGATAGCATCAACGGTACTGATAAACAATACAGGCACATTATGTTGCGCACACGCCTCAAACACATTCTCGGCACAAGTCACATTCACAAATTTGAATCGATCAAAACTCAAATCTTTCTCACCAGCAAAATGTGCCAAGGCTGCAAGATGGATACAACGGTCCACTTTCTCATTCTCAAACACATCATTGAGTGCTTTCTTGTCAGCAAGATCAAGCACCACCTGCTTAATGTTCTCGTGCTTCCATTCTAACTCTCTACGGTCAAGACCTACTATTGTATGTCCTTTGGCAATCAAGTCCTTCACAACGTAAGAACCTATCATGCCAGCAAAACCAGTAACAAGTATATTCATAATATAATTTTTATTCTATTTTACGTTTCTTTCCATCACTCAATAGTCGCTTCACTGACGTAAGTGTAAAAACAATACCAGGACGTAAGTCACGCCACTCAAAAATCTCATCTGTTGTATTTTTCATAGAGAACCATGAAGGTTTGCACCTAAAGCGTTCCTTGGACTTTAGGAACCACAAAACATCCATATGGAAATAACGTAATCCAATACCATCCTTATAATATTGCATGTCAGTTACATCATCATCGAAGGCATCTTGGAGTATAATTTCGGCAAGATCTACCCCACACTCAAAACATATTTTTGCAGTGCCATTCATTCTCGGATTTATTTCCATTATTTTTGCTTCACCTGTTCTTGGGTCGCGAATTACATCTAAAGATGCATAGCCTCTCCAGTTTATAGCTTTCATTAGCTTTAGACATATTTCCTTTATTTTGTCATCATGAAGAGTTACGTTCATCGTGCTGGAACCACCAATCAATGGGTACCAACGAACCTTATCCATTAACACAAACGCCTTACAGGCTCCGTTCTTATCAATCAACAACTCTACTTGGTATTGAGCACCTGTTTGTGGTATATACTCTTGTATCAATGACGGACCAAATTTCTTTTCGGTAAGCACAAAATGCTCTAACAATTCTTTTCTATTATGTGCCACATTGAAACCCTTTGCTCCCATACCAGTCCTTGGTTTTATTACCAACGGATAAGTCCACTCGTCTTCTTTAATCTCATCTGCACTCTTCACTATAGCAGTTCTTGGACAAGGGATGTTGTTATCCATACATAATGACATAGTTTGAAGCTTGTCAATAGCCTTGCTATAGATATTCCAATCATTAACATAAATAGTAGCATACTTCGACAGTTCATCCTTATGTTTTGACAAGATAGTTGCAAAGCTATCTATCATGGGAATCACCAAATCGTATTGAGCAGTCTTAACTTCATCATATATGCCCTTCCAAGTGAGATCTTCATTTTCATAATCTATCGCTCTCAGAATCTTTCTATCTGCATAACGATAATTGTAACCTACATCAAATTTACTACTACAATATGCAGTTACAATACATCCTTTTTCATGGAAGTGTCTTATTATAGGCAACGACTGTCGCGATCCTCCATCTATAACAAGTACTCTTACTCCTTTATATTTCATGAAATCTTCCATAATTATAATTCGTAATATTTTTTACCAATTAATTTTCTCCAATATATTTGCATGAAGTATTTTACTAAATATTTGCTATGCTTTATATACCAAAGTATTTCGTCCCATACACTAACTCCTGGTCTTCTGAAAACCAGTCCTGCTAATCCTATTTTTTGAAAGAATCCATCAGGAGGCTTGATTCCTCCAATTGTAGCCCTAAAAGCTGCACCAACACCTATTGCAACAATACCATCATTTAAAAATGGAGTAAGTTTTGCATTAAGGTAGTCCTGCTTAGGGGCACGAAGAGAAGTCCACACAATCGTTGCACCACTATCGTTTATCATCTTTGCAATTCCTTCTATATCATATTCTTCCAATGGTGCAAAAGGCGGAGAATAGCTGCCCACTACATCAGCACCAAATTCTTGAGTTGCTTTCTTTGTTAGTGTAGCAAGCGTCTCCTCTGTATCTCCTAAGAAGAAATGCTTCAATCCAGCATCCTTCATTTTTAGCATTCTGGGAAATATATGCGGACCACAAGCTCTTTCTACTTGCTTCAATCCCCACCAATGCGCACACCATACAAGCGGCGTACCATCTGGAGTATTCATCAAGGAGTTTTCCATAACTTCCCAATACTTGTCGTCACGATTAGCGATAGGTACAGTACGCAAAGTAGATATGCATACATAACCTTTCTGCTTATTTTGTATCGCTTCCTTTATACTACTTATAGCATGAGCCTCTGTAGTAACAGAAATGCGCACACGTCCTATTCTAAAAAAATCTTTAGCATTCATGATTTGTATTATTTTTATAATATTTCCTTCTTCTTTCTGCCTTATCTCTCCATACGTAGATTCTGCATAGAAGAAGTGAACATCTTATTTTCCAATCATCTTTAACAATAGTTTTTTTATACTTCTAAATGTATATATTATTGCAAAAGAAGAAACAACACCAGATATAACATAAGCAAGTAAAAACCATCCATTATTTCCCATAACAAAAGTATACAGACCTTTTGTATCGCTTACAGAGAAAAAGCCTAATCTTACCATTATACTATTACAGATAAAGAATCCAATGATATGAAATGCCATCAGATACAGGGATTCACGTCCCATAAGAGCAAGAATTTTTCCTATAAAGTTATTTTCAATTTTTCTTCCAATAAATCCCCAAATGTAAATAGCAGCAGTACTTCCAACAATCAACATTGGTAAATCTTGGTAACAATTATGTGCCAAAACCATTCTAACCTTATGCATCAACACACAGTGTACAAATATTATTATTGCTATAATAAATACCCACCATTGATCGTATTTCCATTGCCATTTTTTGTTTATAATCATACCCCACCAAATCAGAAACATAGCTGTTAGTGCAGTACTGAAACGGCTTATTGTTATATTGTATTTTTGACTTAATACACAACCAATTGCAGCTAAGAAAATAGACATTATTGTCATCCATTGAAAACGCTTGCTATTATCTTTAGTTAAAATAGAAATAAAGGTATAAATGATTACGAGACCAATAAAAGCATATAGTAATGTATAAAGAAACCACATAGCCCCCATAGTTAACTCGCCACTGCCACCTGCAGCAAACACTTTTAAAAGTCCAACAACTACTTGTTTAACATCATATAATTCATAAGGTTTACCAGAAGCAGGATGAACACCACCGAGTGGATACCATCCTATATAAACATAAACATTATGAAGCAAAACATTCAAACCATAGATTATTGTAGCAGGAAGATACAATCTTTTCAGTTTTCCCTTAACAAAATCTTTAGGTTTTTCCATTGAGTCCATTTTTAGGAAAAAACCACCAATTATAAAAAAGACAGGTACATTCCACGGATTTCCAATTATGTTACTCATTGTATTAGGGAAAAAGCTTGCAGAACAATGAAAAATAATAATTGTCAACATTGCCCATCCCTTTATTATATCTATATGTAGAGCTCTATTTAATACTTGTTTACTATTGAGGTTTTTCCCCCCCCCGCTTAAATATGTCATATCCTATTGTTTATAACAAACTATTAACTTTCAATTATACGTTTACTCACTTCCTTGTTAATTCCTCGTAAATATTTCCGAGTTGTTTGTTTATTGTATTTAAATTAAACGTTGTATGTGCGAACAAGATTGATTCATCTGCTATTGACTTTCTCAACTCCTCGTTAACAATCATTTTTTCCATCTGTTGAGCCAAAGCATCAATATCACCAGGATTAAAAAGAAGCATATTCTTTCCATCCTTAGCCACATCAGGAATGCCACCAACAGGAGTTGTGATTACAGGAAGACCATATGCCCACGCATCAAGCACAGCCATAGGGAAACCCTCCGCATAGCTTGGAAGACAGAAAATCATAGATTCACGAAATGCCTTATCTTTCTGCTCACCAGAAACCCATCCAAGAAATTCAACCTGATTAGCAATATCCAATTCTTTAGAAATAGCTCTACCTTTTTCCACCTCTCCATTTCCTGCTAAGACAACGTTCCAATCTGGATATTTTTTAGCAATCTTAGCAAATGCACGAATCAAATCTTGATAACCTTTACCCGCATAAAGAGTTCCTGAAAATAATATCTGTTTCTTCTTTTGTAGAACTGGTTCTTTACAGATTTGTGGACATGGATTGTAACATACCCGATAATCACGTCCTTTGCCAGTATGTTCCTCTACCATATGTAAAAGATTTTCTGACAGAAGCAAGCTAACATCTGCAACTGAAAAAAGATAACTGTAGTCTTTATTCCATATTTCATGAATTTGACTACCACAATGCAGATGAATAATAACCTTTTTACCTAATGCTTTAGCAACCTTCACAAAAGGCACTTTTCTTCTTGCCGTTGTTCTAAGACTAAAATGCACATGCACTATATCATAGAATGGAACCCTCACCAGAAAATCCAACCACGCAAAAGCAAGGTATATTAACTTTCGAACGTTATTCCCATCACGATGTGTTTGAACCCAATGACAATGGAAGCGTTTCCATTGTTCACCTGTTTCATGTGCTTTAAGTACAGCAGTTATGCCGCCTCGTGTTTTACGAGACGTAGCAAGAATTAAAACTTTTGTATTCATATATTTCGAATTATCTACCTATTTTAAATAATAATTCTAATCCTATAACACATTTTCGTTTGATAAGCCACATTATAATCTGTTGGCTCTTCGTTAATTTCCACCTTGGAAAAGAAGCTAGTATTTCTTGTGTCTGTTTATCCGACATGTTACGCATTACTGTACGCCATCTCTGTTTAATTGTATAGTTAGATAAGAGAATGTTGCCTATATCATGTCTTACATAGCGCAAAAACATACGATCTATACGTTCATTAACGTCATTAGGAAATCCCAGAATTGCAGTACGACGAATAAGCTCAGCTCTTATAGATTTAAAAAAAACAAAGCGATCCAACCGTACACGTTTTGATAATGAACTTGAATTGTTATAATAGTAATAAAACGTTTCCGGAATTGTTGCAACTATTGACGCATTTCCAAGAATATCAAGATTCCAAATCAAATCCTCTGAAATAAATTTACGTTCAGAAACAAATTTTAAGTTATTCTTCTCTATCAACGCTCTTCTATAGAGTACTATTTTTGCTGACATAGCGATATGACTTTCTATTGGGTCTTCTGCCCTTGAGCAAATCATATCCATTGCAAAACCTACAATCTTTTCTTTCTTATTTAAGACCTCAGAGCGGTCATATTGATTCATTAGATGGACATTTCCTTTTTCATCAATTGTCTGAATTCCGGTATAAACAGCATCAGCTCCTGTGTTAATGGCTGTAATGTACATTTTTTCATACATGTTTAATTCAACCCAGTCATCTGAATCACAGAATGCAATATAATTACCAGTAGCTACTTCCAAGCCACTGTTGCAGGCCATACCCAATCCTCCATTCTTCTTGTGTATTACCTTAATGCGATTATCCTTCTTTGCCCACTCATCACACATTTCTGGAACTCTATCTGGACTTTCATCATCAACAAGAATGATTTCTATTTCTCGCAGTGTCTGGTTTGTTAAACTTTCAATACAACGATCAAGATACTTTTCCACACCCCAGCACGGGACTATTATTGATACTTTTGACATAAATATATTTTTTTGAAAGTTCTTAAAAATTATAGATACGAATTACCAAACATGTATTCTTTCATATAAATCGTGGAAGAAAAACATTTTATAAGTAACCGATTCTCCAAAAACTCCAACGCTTTTTATTATATTCCAAATTATGTTAGCCCAGATAACCATGATAAGTAACCAAAATTGCTTATTCTTTCGCATATTATGGAAGTAAAATAACAATAGCGATACAATAATAAGTTGGAATGGTTCAAAGTACTGAATAGGACGAATGAACATAAAGCTGATATTGCAAACTAAGAAATATCCACACCCGTATACAAATGAGAAAAACCACCAAAGATTAAAATATGGAATTTTATCCTTATACATGGCTTTCAGATCTTTTCCATACCATATTGTCGCAAGTGACGTGAGGAAATATGACAACTGCATAGGTCCAAAACTAAGCGTATCATTATCCCCTTCAACAATTGTACGCTCAATCACATTTCCAACATACGAATATGAATCGTCCATATTATTAACAAGAAAATTGAAATAGTTAAGGAATCCTGCGAACTGAGGTGTCTGTCCTGCTACAAAACAAATCATGAAAATAATGGTACAGATTAATCTCTTGTCTGAGAAGGATATCTTGTCTGGACGAATGTAAGCAAATAATATCATCGGATACATCATCACAACAGAATGATGTATATATGATGTTATGAATATGAGAACCAAATAATGAATTGGTTTTTTGTGTAAAATAAATTGTGTACCATATACAAAGATGTTTGCAGCTAACATTTGTCGCATTCCATTACAATAGTCTAAAAAGTAGCACCCGCCAAACAATGCTATTGGCATAAATACTAATATATATCGATAGCGGCTTGGTATTTTTGTTAAGAAATAGATTTGTAGGAATGCAACTAACCCCATGCCAACAGTGTAATGAAGCCGTAAGTTTTTTATTGACAGAACAATGGCTTGCCATATATATTCCTCCTTATTGACATTGATTTTGCCTTTCGCAAAATTAATCATATAATCAATGCAATCAACTCCAACATTCCATCGTATGCCACAGATAACAGCAAAGAAAAGCCAAAAAAAACAAAGATTCTTATCTGGCTGTTCTAGCCTACCAGTTCTATTGGCAAAAATATACGAGTGTCTTGCGTAAGTATACATTGCCCATGCAAAAAAAACATATATCAAAACTTCAAAAACTACCATATAAAATATTATAAACTTACTGTTTCATTAAACTGTTATTATTTTTTTTCTCTTTAGTTAGTACATCATTTTATGATGTACCATTTTGATTAGGCACTTTAATAGTGTATTTATTGAGTTGTTATATTTTTAATATTATTTATTAGTTATTGAGATAACTTAAAAATTCCCAATAACCTATTTCCTTTATTGGCATCTTCGTTCACTTCATTCTGATATTATCGAGCACGAATGTGTTTATATTACAACGAGACTATGATGTTGACAATATTAGCAGGTAGCCAACTTATCTTTTTATACTTTCGTATAGTTGTATTGTCGAAATTATTTCTTTTGACAAGTTCGTTTGTAGCTTTAATTTCACATATGCATTCTTTAATAGTAAGGTCTGAATTCTTGAGATTTCTTAGATTTAATACCCTTCTAGAAATATAATCGGCTGTATACCAATTTACATATTTTAGATTATTTATCATGAATGATTCACATAGTTTACAACGGGCCTCATACATTGCCTCATTACGCATCTTCGTATTTTCAAAAGAATATTTTCTTGTGAGCAATGTACCACTTTGCATTACATAATTATATGGAGCGTAATTTGTTATAATAACATGATTAATATGCAATATATATGAAAGTGTAAACAAATGGTCCTCTTGTATGGAAAATCGAGTATCAAATCTTATATGATTCTCATCTATTATAGATTTCTTAAACCATTTATTACACGTCCACCCCATTCCACCACTCATTTCAATTTCCAAAAATGCTTTGGCGCATTCTTGCTTACCTACATAATGCACAAAATCTACGCTATTACCAACAATAGATTTGAAATCGAAAGGAGATTGAACTTCAGTATTAGATATAGGATTAAGACAAAAGAAGCAAACATCTGCATTACTATTGTCTATAGCATTAAAAATACAGCTCAATGCTCCTTGTTCAATCCAGTCATCAGAATCAACAAACCATATATATTTACCTAGAGCATGTTCTATGCCAAGATTACGAGCAGAACTCGGACCACCATTTTGTTTGTGAAACACTTTTATACGACTATCTCTCAATGCATACTCATCACAAATTTCACCACTTCTATCTGGCGAGCCATCATCAACAAGAATCATTTCCCATTCTGTAAATGTCTGAGAAATGACCGACTCAATACATTTTGGGAGACAATCAACTACCTTATAAACTGGAGTTATTATAGAAACTATAGGATTATTCATTTTCTAAAGCATTAAATAGCAACGATAATGATTCATCTTTCTTTTTATCTTTAAGTGTATTTACTTTTATCCAATCAATTGGCTGTAGCAAATCCACCTTTCCCAAATCTTCTATTGTAATAAGCCTGTCTTCCAGGCCCAACTGTTCAAGTAAAGATGCAAATCGAGTCATTCCTCGCTTTACATTTCCAATAACCCAAAATGGCTTGTTAAAAATAATACTGAATACCATTCCATGGAAAGAGTCAACGATAGTAAGCTTGGAATCCATGATACCTTTCAACCATTTTGTAGGAGAAGGGTAAATACAATCATTTATATGATCCTTAACATTTTCCTTTGTTCTATATTCCTCTTTATATTTAGGTAGAATCATAAAAGGTTTCATTTTGAGCTTATGTCCTACTATATTTATTATCTCCTTTATTTTAGGATTTGGATCTAAAATATAATAAAATAATTCACCTTCACTGTTACCACTTTCTTCCTTTGCAATAAGACTCTCGTAATCTGTTCTATCAATAAGCAATGTAGGATCAAACACATCATATGCTTCAACCCCTAAATGGTCTTTGCACAAACTCACTCCAGATTTTTCACGTACAGTTACCAAATTAAACAATTTGGCATATTTAGCATATTTATTGTCTTTAAACTCCCACTCATCTGTACCAAATGATGCAGCATAAGCTATTCGTTTTACGTTTCTATTAGACACAAAGCCAAGAAACATTTCTCCTTGAAAAGGGTTATACTTTGGTCGCCAACATTGATCACTTCCTACGATATATGCCCCAACTCTTTCTTTTTTATCATAATCAACAAAATCACCATGTGATTTAAACTTGTTGGTATGAGTAATATATGTATCTTGAAAATGGCACACATGCTGATGTATAACAGCTTCTTCAGTTGGTGTAGGGATATAAACTTTACTTCTGTTCCTTTTTAAGAAGAAATTTATTATCTGTCTAACGTATGTCTTTATAGATTTTCTATTAATCCACGTCCAATCCAATGTACACACGTCATAACCTCGTTTTTTCAAAACCGTTTGTAATGCATAGTTTTGAAGCAATCCACCATAATTGTTACCCAATGACTGTGTTAGTATTCCTATTTTCATTCTTCATTTCCTCCATCGTTATTATTATCATCTTGATAAGTTCGTTTAATACCCCTTATAGAAACCTTAAAACCGTAATGCTTTAATTTGCTTGATACACTCCTAAAACTCACCTTACTAAAGAAGGGTATGTCTGGACGTTCTCCTTCTACAAGATTATCTTTGGCTATGGCAAAGACTACCTCGTATTCAGACGCTGAAATTGTATCAGTCTCTGGTACTTTAAAATTTTCGCCTAATAATCTATTTGCTTTTTTACGATATGCTATATCAAAGAAATTCTCTGCTGAAACATATCCTTGAAAGAACAAATGGCTAAGAACACTTGAACCATTATATTTTTTCACATGAATGAACTGTTTGTCGCATGAGTAAATATCACAAAACTCTATAGGACTTCCACCTTGTCGAACATTTCTTCTGTCCATCAAACAATATCTCTCAGGATACTTCTTGCATACATTATCATTATATTTCTGTTCATCCTTCCACGCATAATCTAACATCGGTATATAAGACAACGTTGCATTTTCATAATACTGTTGAACTTGACGTACATAATCTTGTTCCACCTCATACCATTTACCATCATTTAAGATGTATTGATGTCGCTCAAGATTTATATCTGCATACAAACATCTATAAATCGGCCAAGATTTAACTACAGTTCCTTCAGCATTTAAGCATGTTATCTTCTTCTTTTTTATGTCATTTATAGAAAGATTGTTGCCATATTCATCTTTAATAATCAAAACTGACAAATCATCATAAATAATATCTGATTTCAACTTAAATGATTCCAAAGAGTAATAATCAATTATTTCAGGTATGGATGTCCATATACGAGCAGGATTTTCTGAATTAAACTCTGATATCAATTGTTGGTCAAGCCTCTCAATTAGAGTTTTATCTTTTATCTCCTGTATTTGGTTTATCCAATCAAAACCTGCTTCACGATAATGGTCGCTTTTATAAAGATGATAACAATGTATTAAGAAATCTTCTATTTCATCATAGCTTTTTTCTGTTGATACAGAAAGAGAATCCGCACCAGCTATAGTTCCTGATAGTGCATCGCCAGAAGCTTTTCCTGTCACCGACTTCAATAAATCCCTATCAACATCAATATTAAAATTACGGATTTCGGCTAATGCACTTGACTGAATGCGGTTGTTTAATGGTATAGCCTCCATGCTATTTATGTCAATACTACGCAATTTGTCTGCATCAACACAATTCAATGTTGTTAGTAATCCAAACCTTTTTTCAACAACATTTGTTTCTAACAAAGCTTTTCCATAGCCAAAGCATACAGCAAATATGCGATGTGTGTGTTCACCTACATTTATCTGATATAAGATAACAGCAGAAACACTTTTACCAAGTAAAGAATCTTGTCCTACGAATTCACCTTTAAGAAAGGTATTCACCCACTTAGGACTTATTGGTTGATTGTTCTTATAATACAAATCCAATCCGTTTGCCAAAGTAAGCGAAGGTATGCCTGGCTTCAAGACATTGTTTATTGCTATACCTTCCTTTATTAAGGATATTGATAGTTTTGTTTTTGCCATATATATTCCTCCTTAAAAAGCTTTTATTATCTAAGAAGCCGTTTTAACTTTTCCACAACCATATTCGGAATTACCTTCCGTACAATACGATACGCCAATGTTTTCATTGAGAATGGTTTCTTTGCTAACCTCTTCACCTTCTCTTCAAAAGTAGATCCGTCTTCCTTAAAAAACTCGGTGCGTTTAGAAGTTATTGGAAAAGATTTAACCAATGCAGGGTTTCTTGTTGTCAGTTCATCATAATGAACTTCATGCAACTCAACATCTATATTATGCAACACTTGCTTTCCTTTGTCTGAGTTTACTATTATAGCCGAAACACCCTTATCATCGTCTATTTCAGGCATCAATGATTCAATACCCCAGAAATCACCCAATGTTATGTCACTACCACTTCTTAGCTGTTTGGCGGGACAGGCATGACAAGAAGGACGCGTATACAAGTCTGCAAGGAATCCTTGCATAAAAGCATTCTTGCTACTTAATTCGGTAAAGATATTACCGTCTTTATTTTCTATTACAAATGAGTAAGTTTTCCAACCTGTATTCTTGTCCCTAAACGAGATATGTCTTACATCTGACTTTTCCCATTTCAACGTATGCAATCTTGTGGTTAGGTATTGTTGCCATACTCCTGGACTTGGTACACTATGACAGATCACCTCAACAGCAAGTAAATTGTCATATTCCTTGCGAAGGAAATGTTTAAGACCTGCAATCTGGCAAGGAGTGCCTGTAAACATTACCTTACGACCCGTTTTCAAAAATTGCTCTGCCTTTAGATAATTATCACCAATTATACTTTGCAAATACTTTGAACTACGGAATCTCTGCAGGTCACTTATATTGTCAACATAATCATGCTTAACATTCCACTCTTTATCCCAACAGGCACCAAATACAACACCACCATCCTTTATTGTCTGTTCGGCTAACAAGGTAAAGATTCCTCCTGATGAACTTTGATGCCTAACCTCATCGTCAGAATTCTTTGCTGCATAAACATTTAAAGGAGTACGTGCATCATATTGATTGATAACGGGACAGACCTTTTCACATAAATGGCAATCTATACATTTACTACTATCTACTTGTGGATAAAGAAACCCTTCGTTGTCCATTTGCATAGAAATGCATTGCTTGGGACAGCGTTGGGCACAAGCTGAGCATCCACAACATTGCGACTTATCTGTGATTGTTATCATAGTTTTAAGATTTCAAGATTCGCTTTACTTTCTTAAGCAAATTAAACAACCATGAATCCCTTGGTATAAGTTTCCTTATAGTATTCTCTATTGTATAAGGAAGGACTTTTATACGCATACCAAGAGTTATTTCACTTTTGAAATATGGATACATTTCAAAGTAATCATGTTTATTGTGGGCCATTTGTATAAGCATTTTCTGCAAATACCACTTCTTGTGCTTACGATAATAATCTATGTCAAACACTTCTACATAATTATCAAGAGCTCCCAATGCATCTATACCCAACAAAGTACGTACACATTTTTCACATTTTCCACAATTGTTTCCATCCTCCAAACATACATTTAAGTATTTATAGGAAGGAGCATATTTAACCACAGTTTTAAGTTTTGTCATTCGTGACATACCTTCTCCTTCTGAATAAACTCTCAAATTATAAGTTGACAACAACGGCAACGAAAGCATCTCATAACTGCCACATGAACTGCCTGGAATATCAAACAGTCTGAATTCATGATATTTATATCCTGATGATGCGTAATAATAAACAGAGTACAGTTTCTGCAAACAATAAACAGCAAACATACTTGAATAAGTATGTGACTTAAAATGATTCTGCAATACCACATTCTGTAAGTTCGAATCACTTGCCACAAATTCAAAACCATATTCTTTTGCGAAAGCTCTTGGACGCTCTAATCTTGCTTGATAAAGTTTTTCCGCATGCTCACCTTCTCCATGACTTCCAACATTATTGAATGTCAAGTGGGTAATATTGTGTCTTTTGAACTTCATTGCTGTTTGATTGGCAAGAGCATGCAGAGAATCAACTCCACATGAAATACCAGTTGCAACAGCCCCCGCACAAGGTAATCGGTCGGAAGCTACCTCAGCTGTTATTTGCGGGCGATAGAAATCTTTATTGTATTGGGCAATAGCGTCAACCAAATACTTGTCAATGTTATAATATAAATCCTCTGACAGTGGAGCTTCGCTTACTATATCATGATGATTACGCATTGCATAGTTAAGCACTGCTATCACATAAGCATCGCCACGTTCGTAGCAAAGGTAGTCTTCGAATTTCTTGTCAACTTTGAACCAAACTTCTTTACAGTCGTCATCAATTGTTATATTAGCAAATAATGTGGCTGTTTGTGCATCACTTTTAACCTGAGGTTTTCCAATCTTTATCATCTGATTTCTTTTTTATGGATTCTACTGTTAATTTTATCTGCAATGAAGCTCTTTTCAACTTTATCAAGGCCAAATATCCATATCACCATTATTGATGAGATAAGACCTACAAAAGAATTGAATAAGAATGTTAAAATTGTTGTTTCTGTATATTTGTATATTAATACAGGTATAACAAGCGACAATCCTGCAACAGGTATTAAAGGCAACATCACCTTAAACAAATATGCTGCAGCAGGGAAAGCATTGTCATGCTTTAGAATAATAACTCGCACAAATAAACCTACAATCGCCAAAGCAACAGAAAGTATAAAAGTACTGTATACAGGCATACCTATTTTATATAGTACATATGTCAAAATAAAACTTGCTAAGAATATGATTGATATTGCAATTTGGTAATTTCGAATCTTCCCAGAAGCTTGATTGATTTGCGCAATGGGAACATAAGCCGAACTAATCAACAATTCTATAAGAACAAGTCGTGTGAAGAGTACACAATATTCAGGAACAATCTTTAGCCACAATTGCAATATAAATTCAGTATATATGAGAACAGGTGTTGTCAGTACAAACAGCAAATAAAACGAAAGTTTAGATGATGAAAACACAAGTCTATACATGTGCTGAAATTCTCCAGCCGAATAACATTTAATTATCTGTGGACGTACTGCTGTCATAAAGTTAGTAACGAAATTACTAACAGCTGTTTGAACCTGCACCGCTATTGCACGTGCTGCATTGAACACAGGTCCAAAAAATATATTAATAAGCACATTCACACCTTGTTTGCTAAGCATATCGCTTATACAACCAAACAGCATCCAACCTGAGAAGAAAAACATTTTCTTCATCAGTTGCATATTCCAACTCCACTTATATTTACATTCTGAAAAGTTCCTTATGCAGTATATACTGTATAAGACTTGCATTAAAACACTTACTGCTAGCATTAGTAATCCATATACTATTAGTTTATTATATGGAATTATAACAAGAAGATATACTATAAATAGCTTCAGTATGACTTCTACTATAGAATAATATGCATATACTCCCATTCGTTCATTAGCAATTATTGCTGCATTATAAGGTGTGCTTATGATGCTGACAAAAAGAGATAGTACAGAGCAATGAAATACCCATAGTGCAGCATCAAATTGTCCTTGTGGTATATTCAATTTATTATATACAAACCATAGCCCGACAGTCTCAAGTCCTATAACAGTTATAAAGCCTATAAGATAATGTGCATTAACTGCATTTACAAACACGTTTCTAAGACCTTTATCATTATTCTGTCCCATTTCATAGTTCAAGAACCTTTGTGTACTTGTGGCCATTGACGAATTGAAAAAACTAAGCATTGAGACAATGCCGCCTACAACATTATATACACCAAAATCCTCTACTCCTAATGTGTTTAAAACCACACGGCTTGTATACAAAGATACAGCCATGGTAAAGAGCATACGGAAGTAAAGAAGTAATGTATTTTTGGCTATCCGTTTATTGTTTTCTGATGTTTGATTTGTCATTAAAATTGTGTTTTGTTTTTGACTTTATGTTACTTTTAATTTTGGTTAGTCTGCGTTTCCAATAAGTCTACAATCTGCTTGAAATCATCAAACTGTCTTCAGTGTTGAGAGGCTAATTGTTTTGGAAAGTGCTGACGAATAGATCTTGCAATTGCTTACTTGCGTAGATAGTGAGGGGCAAGCCAAGATATTGTTGGTTGGGCATAATAAATAGAGTTTAAATATTCAGCCAATTTAAAAATTCCACATTGTCCACATAACAATATGATTGGGGTGGACGAAAAGATTTGTCAAATTCTTGTGGATTTAAAGGGTATGAAAAGCTGAAAAACTTTTTTATTTCAATAGCATATGCTTGTTCGCAGTTTTTGTAATAGTCATCATACTTTTCTTTAGTTATTCCACCAACTGTCTCATATTGATTCCAAACTTTAAATGGAGTATCAACAATGATATTTGTAACTTTAAAATATCCTACAATACGTTTTTGAGGGGACGAAGAATATACTAAAACCTTTTTCACCGTATCTGAGAAACCTTTCTTTCTAAATTCCACCTTCTTTGTCCCTCCAATAATTTGCTGCGCATACTCGGGACGAATTGAAAGCAATGCGACTTCATGTCTATAAGGTACATTGTAAAAGTATTCATAACAACCTCTCCTATAAAGAGATTTGATTTTATCTTTTAATACGAATCCGTTCTTCTTTAGAAATGGTCCGAATAGATTCATGTGTACGCCGGATACTGTAATCAAAGGATGTGAATCTTTCAAAATCTCAATGGACTTTTTCAAAAGTAGTGTGCCTATTCCTTGATGCCGATATCGAGAAAGGACACGTAAGGTACATATCTTTCTTTCTTCTAATGTATTCTTAAGAATTGCGATACCTCTTATGTCAAAGATATTGTCTGCATTACAATAAATAAGAATAATACGCTTTTCTGAAGTTTGTAATTCTTCAAACACATTATGTAACCATTTTAAAAAGAATGGATACTCAAATTCTAAATCTGACAGGATATTTTGAAACAGCTTTAACAAAGTGTTTGCTAATGTGCTGTCTACTCCCTTCTTTATAATTACTATGCTCATTATTTACATATCTTTTTTATTATTGAGAAGTAAGCACCTAAAACTAATATTGCAATTATCAAAAGCCACATAACCCACTCATGATAAAAATTATCTGGCAAAAAAGACGATATTAAAGCCACTGCAGAGGAGGATATTATTCCTAATATGATTATTAAAACTAAGTAACCAAAAACTCTCGCTTTTCTTATGTCTGAAAATTCTGTTTTAAAGAAAATTGAAAAATTTTTTACGGTACTCTTTGTTTGCGTTACTTTCACTTGTGTAGTATTGTTTTCTTCTATCGCTACTTCTTTAACAGACAATTTAGATTCTTCTTTCTTTTTCCAATGATGAGCTACATTTTCAGTAGTAAATTCAAGATTATCTCCCAAATATGAATGCCATCTGTCATTTTCCAAAAGCCTTCTATCCAATTTTATCGAACTTCCATTTTCAACAATTTCCTCAGAGTCTGTCATGTAAAAGAAATGAACTTTTCTGAACTCAGGCAACTGATAACCTTGATGTTCTACTAACTCTTTCCGTTTTTTAGACAATTCACGAACATCATTCAATCGCACATCAAACATATATGTACTTGAAAATGCTGATTGTAGCCAATCATTAGATACGTCCTTTTTCTTGGCGAAAGCATCAAAACTATGCAGCTTTATGCGAAAGCGCAGAAATAAGCGATAGGCAGAGTGTTTTTCATCATCAAAAATAGAATTGATTGAAATAGTGATTTGTGTCAGATTTAATTGCGAATCGTAATTTAAATCCTTTATGTTTTCCTTAGACAATTCATACATAAGGTAATGTACATCCGAATTATCGCTAATACCATCTATGGTATGATAACTTTTTGACGGTTCTGATGAACTTCTTAAATCGTCATTAAAGACGGTACACAGCAAGTCGGTATCCAATGATAGGCATTTCACCAAATCTTGAAAATCATTATGTTTCACTTCAAATGGAAACAGAAATATCAACGTTCTAGTAGATAATGGACAAACTACTCCAAAATCAATAGCTCTAAAACGGGTAACCTTACCAGTCGCTACATTCCGAACCTTTGAATTCCATAAATTTATTTGAAAATCAAAGGTCTCGTTTTCATCCTTTAGCGAATGGGGCTGGTTTGTCGTTTCTTGCTGGCTATAGGGGCAGGTTTCACATTTCTTCTCCTTCGAATCATTGTTAGACCAAAATAAACCTATACTTTTCATAAATGCAAGATGTTAAAAGATTTCTTCCTGAAAAAAGATGGCTGGCTATCTTTATTTTTTTGTTAGCCCTCAATTTAGGGCAAGCCCTTTGTATAGACACTTTTGCCAGTCTTACAATACGCCTGCGTGTTGGTTTGTAAAACGTTTTGCTTTTTAATAGCCATATTGCTCAGTGTTGGCAGCGTACGTTCTATCTTGCGACAACACCATACGGTCTTAGGAAGAAAGATCGTAAAAGGAACTGTATTCGGCTTTGGAATCCTTAAACAGTTTTTCTTTTATTTTTGCAAACTTATGCTTGCACATTTTGTTTCTATCTGTTGTAGACATAGTATAAATGTTGAATTAGGAGTGCTGAATGTTAATTTGTTTACTTATAATCGCCACACCAATTTAACACTTAATACTGAGATGGCATAAATGCTTTACGCTCTGCGTATATGTAACTCTATCATTTCACTATGCTCACCACAAAATGCCTTTGCATCCTCAACTACTAAAGCTAAATATCCACCGCCACCTGCGCCTGACAATTTCCAAGCAAGCACATCAGGCATTGAACTATACTTCTGAATATACGGTTCCACACTTGCCTCAGGACATGGCTGTCCGTAAATATCAGGATTTACCATACCGGGAAACATGGCTACTTGGGCGTTGAATGACGCTTTGAAAGCAGCTGCGAAGCCTCGCAAATCGTGAGCGATAATCGCTGTCCAACATGCTTTGGCTGCATCAGCAAGAGCTTTAACCTTGACGGGAGTGATGTCTTTGCCTTCAACTACTGAACATCCGGGACGACGAGGAGCAAGAGGGACCATAACAATATGGTCTTCCAAGAAACGGAGAGTCATCTCATCGTTTGTGCTCTCTATCTTCTTTGGCCAGAAGTTTGCGTCGTAGTAATGACGGCATAATCCGGGAACGCAGATTCCGATAGAGTCCTGTGCTCCGCTGATATGACCGTCCTCACGCTCCGGATTGTTCTCAAAGCAGAAAACAAGGCGTGCCAACATTTCAGGATCCATCTTCGGAAGCTTCATTGGCCATATTTTCTTGATCATATTGCGTGTAGATGTAGACAGCCCACAACGGTCGCGCACTTCAAAAGTTGGTTCAAGGGATATTGTGATAGCCCATCCGGGGTGATACTGTGAAACATATGGTTGGTCAATCCATGTACCTGCCAAATCAAGACGAGTCGGTATGCCACAGCTTTCATCAGCCTGTGCATTCGAATCATTCGCCTTGGAGAGTTCTGCCTTCAAAGAAGACGACGAACGTGCCTGTAATCCGGCATGAGGAGTGCGCTGAAGTTCAACGTATTCTATGCCGCGCTCCTTGCAAAGCTGGCGCTTGGCATCGGAGCCGCCTTCGGCATTGACCACGAAAATATCGGGTTTTACCATGTCGATGGTCGGAATGAAATCAAGCACGCCGCTTCCTTGGTTAATATATGCGTCCTTAACCGCCTTGATATTCTTCACCATAAACAGGCGTTCCTCTTGAGGGAACATAGGCTTGCGGTGCTTGTACTCTTTGTATGTTGCGTCGGAGCCAATACCTACATAAAGGTCGCCGAACTGTGACGCTTGCTGGAAGAACTCCACATGGCCGCTGTGCAGCAGGTCATAACAACCGCTGACAAATACTTTCTTGTTCATTTATATGTAATAGCGTTATTTTATACTTTACTTTTAGCGAAATGTCTTGTGGCGTATGCGGCATATGCCGTAACGACCATAAAACAGAATGTAGGCAAGAGATAAGAGCTGTAGACTCCGAAATTATCGGAGATATAACCCTGCATCGGTGTCAAAACAGCTCCTCCGAGTATAGCCATGATAAGACCACTGGCTCCTATCTTACTGTCATTGGGATGTTCGCCTCTGGCTATGTCACCGAGGGCGAGGCCGTATATGGTAGGGAACATAAGGCTCATGAACGTACTCACCAGTACTAGGGCTATCAGCAGGAAGTTGCCTGTTCCGCATCCCATAACCACACATAGAGCCGTTGCCGTGGAAAGCAGTCCACCAACCATCAGCAAGCGTGCGGGAGCTATCCACTTCATCAGCCATGTGTATACAAAACGTGAAAGGCAGTGTCCGATTATGGAAATCAGATAAACTGTGCTCGCTTCGGCTTCCGCCCAACCTGTTTCCTGCATCACAAGGCGTATTGTAAAACTCCATACACCTATCTGTGCGCCTACATAGAAGAACTGCGCTATGACTCCCCTACGGTAGATACGGTTGGCAAGCAGACGACCGAAGCTTTCACGGACTCCGTCCTGCTGACCGTTGTCACGTCCCGTAGGCATCTTTGCGAACAGCATCACCAAAAGAATTCCAATCAGTATAAGGCCCAGTGCGGCATAAGTACCGCTTATTGAATAAAGGCTGATGTCATCAAGTATGAAATACTTGCTCATCATTATGCCGATAATGGAGCCAACTGGATTGAAGCTCTGCGCTATGTTCAAACGGCGTGTGGCTGTCTCCGGACTACCCATGCTCAATATGTAGGGATTGGCTGATGTCTCCAGAACGCTGCATCCTCCAGCCATGATATAGATAGCCACGAGGTAAAAACCGTAACTTGCCGCATATGCCGCCGGCATAAAGAGTATAGCTCCTAAAGAGTAAAGCGATAATCCGAGTATGATGCCAGCCTTAAAGCTTTTCTTGCGTATAAACAGTGCTGCCGGCAAAGCGAAGCAGAAATAGCTTCCATAGAACGCGAACTGTATGAATGAAGTCTGCGTGTCGCTCATGGACATGATGCGTTTGAAAGCGGCCAACAGCGTATCCGTCATGTTGTTGGCAAGCCCCCAAAGCAAGAACATGCTCGTCACCAAAGCGAAGGGAACAAGATATTTTCTTTCTATAGTTCTCATCATAAAATCAAGGGTCAAGTAGTCAGCTATTATTCTTTCAGGCTTTCCTTATACCACTCGAACAGTTTTTGAACTCCGTCTTCTATCTCTACCTTGTGAGTCCAGCCCAATGAATGCAGCTTGCTAACATCGATAAGTTTGCGCATGGTTCCGTCCGGTTTAGAAGTATCGAATTCCACCGTGCCTTCGAAGCCAACGGCTTTTACTACAAGTTCTGAAAGTGCACGGATGGTAAGTTCCTTGCCTGTACCAACGTTGATATGGCAATTGCGTATCTCGCCCAATGACGGGATGGCACCGCCACGACCCTCTGAGTTATTACGGTCTACAGTACCGTCGGTCTTGGCACCATAGAATACGCTACTGTATTTCTCTATGCCGATAATATCCTTGAAATCCACGTTCAAAAGTACGTGTACGCTGGCGTCCGCCATGTCTTCGCTCCAAAGGAACTCGCGAAGAGGTGCGCCTGTACCCCATAGCACCACCTTATTATTATAGATTCCGTAGAACTCCAACGCCTTGAGGATACGTTCGTGAGAGTTGCTTCCGTCAACGTTGCCTTCACCGATGATGG
>UMBZ01023830.1_pt1 | contig 26669 bp, 18 predicted proteins | sample 1964091 | NCBI WGS metagenome assembly UMBZ01 (sample SAMEA4835954, study PRJEB28245) | human gut metagenome | biome: gut microbiome; material: fecal sample | place: Denmark | collected 2008
AGCCCTTGCGAGTATTACCCCATTCGTATGCTTGGTATTTATTAATACCACATTTAATGAGGTTTGCCACTTTTGTCTTGGATTTCTTCCAAGCTTTCCATATATATACACATGCGAATTCTACGCCTTAACCATTCATCAGTATCGTCAATTTCTGACTTCGTCATTGCGTCACCCAAAACAAGGGTACGCAAAGATACAAAATATTGTTTATCAATCAGTTATAAAATACGTATTTTTTGAGTGACGAAGTCAGGATGCGCCATTTTCTTTTACAAGTAATATGTAGTAAGAATCAGGAAAAACATTGCGATGATTCAATCGTATCATTGTATTCTTTCACTTGACTCATCGTATTGTGTCACTTGGTTCATCGAATTGTTTTTTTACTGCTCTACATCTAAACGTGAGGGCATAAAAAACTCCGCCGAGTTCTTTATTGAGCATCTGCGGAGTTTTTAATATTACTTCTGATTCTTAACCTTTTCCAGTTCGGCAGCCAATTTCTGTGCTATTTCCGGATGGTCTTTAATCACATTGTTTGTTTCATTAGGGTCAGACTCTAAGTTGTAGAGCTCACCTTTAGGATTGTTTCCGAGTTCCATCTTAGTCCAGAATTCGATAGCCGGCTTGTCTGACGGTTCAAGGTACTTCCAGTTGCCCGAAACAATGGCAAGCGTATTGTTAAGGTTCTGTTCTACGATGTACTTGCGGTCGGCCTGGTCGCGTCCTAAAAGTGCCATTGGGCGAGCCTTACTGTCGGGTGCAGCGCCCTTAGCCAAAGGCTGTTCCAGGATTTCTGCCAACGAAGCGTATACGTCAATCTGTGAGAACAATCCCTGCTGTTTGCCAGGAGCTACGGCTGCAGGCCAGCGAAGGATAAACGGAATGCGTGTTCCGGCTTCGTACAAGCTGTATTTACCTCCACGGTAGTCGAGCATAGGCTTGTGGCCGTTCAGCATTTCGAATGCGTGGTCTTCGTAACCGTCGTCTATAACCGAACCGTTATCGCTGGTGAAGATAAATATTGTATTATCTGCTATGCCAAGGCTGTCAAGCGTATTCATGATTTCGCCGATAGTCCAGTCGAGCTGTAAGATAACGTCGCCTCTGGTGCCCAGACCACTCTTTCCTGCAAAGCGCGGATGCGGAACGCGTGGCACGTGAACATCTTGTGTACCCATGTAAAGGAAGAACGGTTCGGAAGCCGACTTGATGATAAAGTCTTTAGCCTTGTTTGTAATTACGTCGGCTATTTCTTCATCGTTCCACAAAGCCGATTTACCTCCGGTCATCCATCCGATACGAGGAATACCGTTTATAATGGTATTGTTATGGCCCTGGCTTGGTTTCAGCTTAACCAGTTCAGGATTCTCTTCTCCGGTAGGCCAGTCGCCCACTTTCTTATCGTAGCTTACTGTGATAGGGTCGTTAGGATCCAGACCGTCTACGCGTCCGTTTTCAACGAATACACAAGGCACGCGGTCTACTGTAGCCGGAATGATATATTCATAATCGAATCCGATGCTCTGAGTGTTAGGCTTGATGAGGCCGTTGAAGTTTGTTCCTCCCTTAGGGCCTAAGCCAAGATGCCATTTACCGATAGCCGCTGTGGTATAGCCTGCAGTCTTGAACATATCGGCCATGGTAACACATGTAGTGTCGATAATCAGCTCAGAGTTACCCGGTGCGATTCCGGTGTTCTCTTTTCTCCAAGGATAGCTACCTGTAAGCAATCCGTAGCGTGCCGGAGTACTTGTAGCCGATGTAGAGTAAGCGTTGGTGAACTGCAATCCCTGTCCTGCCAAACGGTCGATGTTTGGAGTAGAGATCTTGGTAGCGCCGTAACAGCTCAAATCGCCTATACCCAAGTCGTCTGAATAGAGAAAAATAACATTCGGACGCTTAGTATCAACAGCTTGTTTCTGTTTGGCTTGTTTACAGCCTGTGGTTCCTGCAGCAGTAGCTACTGCACAAATCATGAGTAATGGATTATAAATCTTCATGAGGCTATTATTTTGTTAAATTGATATCTGTGGTAAGTCCGTCTTTGCAAATAAACTTGATGACAGTCTGTTTCTTGTTGGCCGACAAGATAGTGCAGTTAGCAGGAAGCTGACTTGCTTTCCATTCACCCTTCAAGGTTACGCATACGTCGATAGGAAGTGATGCGTTGAACTTCCAAGGACGAGAGTAAATACTGCGTTCTATTCTCTTTCCGTTTTCGTCGAAAACATCGTCGCTCTTACCGCGATACAGTGCTATGTCGGGCTGGCATACAGAAAGTGTAATCATCTTTCCCTCTTCCTTAATCATAACCAGACATGAAGTATCTGCTTTGGCTAGCAATCCTGCGGGGAGAGTTTCGTTCTTTTCGAACAATACGTACGAAGTAATGCCCATCTTATTATCTTTTACGATGTGAGCCTTAGTGTTGCACTGCAATACCTTATAGTCGGGTTTGCTTGCAAACGCCTTCATGCTGTTCTTGTCGGTTTGCGGTATTACGGCATATTCGTAGCTTTCGCCCTTAGGAGCCTTACCATGATTGAATGTCAATGAAACCCAGTCGCCATAAGTAACCTTTTCTGTTTCTTCATGACGTGATTCTTGCGGGAAGTTCTTCTCGAAAGTCAGCTTGTTAAGCATGTGCTTAGGAATGTAATATCCGGTCTGGAAGTTGTCTACCCATGCAGTAGAGCCAATGTTCTGTCCGTTCCAGTATTCTTTATCCTTTTCGTTCTTCATGCAGAGCTGGAATACAGTAGTTTCAGTAGCGTAGTCTGAGTTGATATTCTCGATGTCAGAACCCAAGCATACAACCTTACCACCCAAGAAGTGATATGACTTACGTGCTTTCATGCTGCCGTTGTACTTATCGTGCTCGTGCAACTTCATACCGAAGTTACCGTTTTCGTGATTCTGTGACAAACCTCCGGCAAACGCTTCGTCAGAGTAAAGCATTTCTTCTACTCCAGAGAATGCGTCAACATTCAAGATGTGAGCGTGAAGCTGGTCTACAGGCAAATGTATAGCTGTAGTTCCCGGTATTCTTCCCCAGTCGAATCCATCGCCCTGCCATCCGCTGGTAGTAGGAGTGACAGTAGTTCCTTTAGGCGCAGTCATAATCTGCAAGCTGCCGTGAGCCAAGTAGCGTCCGTACAAGTTACATCCCAAGTAGTGCTCTGCAGCCCATAAGTAGCGGTTATGTCCGCGTGCTACAGCGCTCCAGTTGCTTCTTCTCTGTACAGATACACAGCCATAGTTTATGGCGATATTACCTTGAGGGTCGGCTTCGGGTTTGAATCCTTGCTTTTCAAGCTGTTTACGTATGCGGTTTTCTCTTGGTCCGGCAGATGCAGGCATATATTCTTCGGGTTTCTCTCCATTGTTTGCGGCAGCCAATCGCAGGTAAGCCGATGCCATTTCTGCGTCGATAGCTTCCTTACCATCGGGTGTACCTGCCAACGCCATTTGTGCGTAGTGCAAAGGAATAAGGCGACCCTTGCCGTCGGGGTGACGACCAGACATTGCCAATGGGAAGTAAAGAGTATTGCAGTAGAATCTCATGGCCAACAGTGAGTTCTTCACGGTTTTATGAGCCAATTCTGATACGCCGAACTGAGTTCCGCTAAGCAGATAAATCATATTGGTAGCTCCATCCAATCCGCCTACAGCGTATGCTGGATAGTTGTTACAGTGATGGAATGCACCACCGTCTACCTTGAACGAGCCTTGCAAACCGTTAGCCGGACGGCATCCCCAGTCAATCCAACGCTGGAAAGAACGGAGGTATCTCATCTTTTCGGGGGTATCTTCCATAATCAGGATACTTGCTATTCTACCTGTGGTCTGAGTATTGAACGAGTCCATATCGATACCGTTTTCTGTCGGCTTGCGATAAATTTCGTTTGTGATGGCATACCACAGCATAGCCTGTTCTGCCTCGTTCAGCTTACCAGCCTGGCGAAGTACGTCTTTCATCAGGAAGTATGAAGTATAGAAACCTCTGAAGCTATATCCGTAGTGAGTGAAGTTACCCAAGCAGCTACCAGCGGCTATACCTTGGTCGGTAGCATGATCGTACATTTTCAGGAACATATCCTTCATCTCAGCCTTAATCTCAGGAGAGTCTGTCTGATTATAAGCTGTGGCTATGCGGTTCATCAAGTCGAAGTAAGCCTTCAACTCGTTGCCCTGCTTGTTAATCATGTCTTTGCTCCAGTTAGGTATGATACGTTCAAATTTCTCGGCAGCGCGTGCAAAGAAGATAGGCACACCGCTTATTTCACCCTTTTCATTATAAGTAATCTGATAGAAAGCGAATTTCTTACGGATGCTTGCAAGGGTCTTTTCGGTTACCTTTCCAGGATTGAAAATGATTGATTTGAATCGTTCTTCCAACTTGCGGACATCGGCTTTTTCTGCTTCGGTTACCGGAGTAAGAGGCATATCCGACTTAATCTGTGAGTGCAGATAAACCACCAGCCAGTGATTGCGGTTGGCGCTGTTTACGAACGGTACCTGTCTGTCGGCAGTTTGATGACGATGGTCGGTCTTTACAGAAGGAATCATCAAGTCGATGCAGATCTGTCCTTCAGATGACTTTGGAGCGGTGAAGCGAATTTCGTCCATGCCTTCCTGAGGAGTACCCTGCATATCGCGTTCAAAGCATACCCAAGCGGCACGCCATCCGGTAAACGCTGTACGCAGATTAAAGTGGCAGCATTCTTTTCCTTCTTTATAGAAGCCTACGCGGATACTGTCGTTTATAGCTTTGGTATTATAGAACCATCCTGTGAAAGTAGACAGATAAAGGTCTTTGCCAGTAGGGTCTTTTTTCTGGAACATCACGTCTTTCTTAAGCGAGATTGTTTCTCCAGGTTTAAAAGTCCATTGCATTGACTGTTTTCCGTCTTTATAGTGCGCAGTATTTATTGCCAATCCGGCACCTTTCCAGTTGTCGGGCACTTTATTTTCTTCGAATGAAATGACACGGGTGTCTTTTACTACGGGGATTTGGCCTCCAGCCTTAGGAGCCACGAGAGTAAAAGCACAAGCGATAGGTAGTATAAAACGTCTCATGGTATTAAATTTGATTTTTTATTCAGTGCAAAAATATTAATATAGATGCACTGTACCATACGTGTTTTATTCATATAAAGTGCAAAAATCGTACAATTACTCTTCCTCGTCTGTTGAGGTATCTGCTTTACCCTTTCTGTATTCCATAGGGGTAACGTCGTAGGCTTTTTTAAATAATTTGCTGAAGTAGCGCGACGAGCTGAATCCCGTTTGTTCTGATATGGCTATGATATTCAGTTCGGGATTTGATTTCAGCATGTGAGCGGCTTTCTTCAGTCGTAAGGTGATGAAGAAATCGTTAGGTGTCTGTCCTGTTATGGCCTTGATCTTAGAATATATGCGAGTTCGTGAAATGAACATTTTCTGCGCTAACTTGTCGATGGTGAAGTCTGTATCTTCAAGATGTTTTTCGAAAATGTCAATCACTTCGTCAAGGAACTGCTTGTCTAACGGGTTGGTAGCCAATACCGGAATCTGTGCCGCCGGTTGCTTGCTGAAGTACTCTTGCAGCATGATGCGCGAGTTAACCAGGTTGTTGCATCGCGAAATAAGTATGCGCGAGTTGAACGGCTTGGTAATATAGTCGTCGGCTCCTATGCGCAGTCCCTCCAAGTTCTGCTCTATCTCGGTACGTGCGGTAAGCAGCACCACCGGAATGTGGCATGTATCGATGTTGCTCTTCAGCTGCTTGGTCAACTCAATGCCCGACATGCGTGGCATGAGCACATCGCTCAATACAATCTGAGGCATGTGTTCATGTATTACTTCTAACGCTTTCACTCCGTCTTCGGCCGTAAAGGTATCGTAAATGGGACTGAATAATTCGGTAAGCATATTACGTATCGATTCGTTATCTTCTACAATAAGTATAGACGGGCGTTGTCCGTTCTTGCTTACCGGTTCGTTCAATTCTGGTATTTCTTCCGCTATATCTTCTTTTGTATCTATAGGCGTAATGATGTTTTGTTCTTGCTGCTTTTCTGCCGATACGGTAGCTATCTCTTCGGTAGAGTAGGCTGTTGTTCCCATAGGCAACTTAACTATGAACTTGGTGCCTTTACCTTCGGTGCTCTCTACTTCTATAGTTCCGTGGTGCAGTTCTACTATACCCTTTGTTAGGGCAAGTCCGATACCTGTACCTGCGTTCACTTCCGATTCGTTTGATGCCTGATAGAATCGGTTGAATATCTTGCCTATTTCGGCTGCCGGAATTCCTATACCGTCATCTTCTACAGAGAAGCACGCCATTCCTTCTTCCTGATATGCCGATAACACGATACATCCCTCCTTAGAGCAATGCTTTATGGCGTTAGACAGTAAGTTGTTTATCACCTTCTGCATCTGGGTAGCGTCGAACCATACTTCTATATCCTCTTGCTGTCTGTCGAACTCTATCTTTATCTTTTTAGACTGAGCGTAAGCCAAGAACAGAAGATACGTTTCGTTAAGGAACTGTATGATATTATACTGCTGTACCTTAATCTTCATCATGCCCTGCTCCTGCTTTCTGAAGTCGAGAAGCTCGCTGATAAGTCCTTTCAGCTGAATGCTGCTCTTGTAAGCGGTAAGTATTTTAGAGAATATAGCAGGCGTGATTTGCGGTTGTTTCAGAATATTCTCCAGCTGTCCGATGATAAGCGTAAGCGGAGTTCTGAACTCGTGCGAAATGCTTGTAAAGAAGCGCAGTTTCGACTGGTTCAGGTTCTCTATGTCTTGCAGATGCTTTTGTTCGTATCTGAGTGATTCTCTCAGTTTTACACGCATCTTATAGGTACGCATCAGGTAGTATACGCTTCCGGCTATAGCCAACAGGTAGAGCATATACGCCCATACGGTGCGATAGAACGGGGGCAGTATAACTATCTTGATAGCTATTTCATGGCTCATTGTTTCGGGCTTTACGGAACGTAAGTGCAGGGTGTATGTGCCGGGACTCAGGTTAGTATAGGTTATGGCAGGTTGTCCTTGCGTATCGGTCCATTTTTTAGAGAATCCGTCCAGATAATATTCCATTCTCTCTTTGTTCTCAAGCAGATAGTTAGAGCTTGAGAAGTACAGGCTGAACATGTTTTGTGAAGCGTTCAACTTAATAGCCCCCACCTCGTTAAGAGTCTTCGGTAGGATGCCGCTTTCATCGCCCACCTTTATCTCATTGCCGTTTACTACCAGTTTGGTCCAGAATATATTATACGGCTGAGGGGCGATCTTCAATTTGCTTAGCGAGAACGATATCATTCCGTCTACGCCTCCTAAGAATACAGTCTGGTCTTTAGCTATGTAAAGTCCGTTTTCGTTGATGGCTGCAATAGGCAATCCATTTTCAGAACTGTAGTTCTTCACATTTTTAGTTTGATAGTTGAAGCGTGAAAAGCCGGTATTCGAAATGATGAACAACTCATTATCTTTCGTTTCGCATACCTTATATATACAGTCGCTTATTATCTGACTGTTCTTTATATCGAAGTTAGTAAACTTATGCTGTGTAGGGTCGTAGCAATCGAGTCCGCTACCTGCCGATGCAAACCACAACATGCCTCTGCTGTCTTTAAAGATAGAGTTTATGTTATTGTTGCAAATGGTATTAGCGTCTCCGTCCTTATGCTTCAGCTGAGAAAGCTTTCCGGTAGAGAAGTCGTAGCAGAACACACCCTCTCCGTTGACCGAAATCCAGAGCCTTCCTTGCTGGTCGAACTCCAGATCGGCTACCATCTTGATGAGGCTTCCCAACTTATCGTCTTTAAATAGTTGTTTGCATTTCCCGGTTTGGGTAGAAAACATGCACATCCCGTTTTGCGTAGCTATAATCAGACTGTCTTTATAAGGTACTATGTCTCGTATAATGTCCGAAGGCAGCGTTTCGGGGTTTCCTATCTCTCGTTTGTAGCAAGTGAATCTTTCTGTGCGTATATCCAGTCGGTTAAGTCCACCTAAGTGAGTACCTATCCACATGATGTCTTTTGCTTCATCATAGTAGATGGCTTTTACATTGTTGTGCGAGATGCTGTTGGGCGAAGAAGTATTGGCGTACCGAGTAAACTTGCCGGTCTTACGGTCGAGCACGTTGATACCTCCACCTTCCGTGCAAATCCACAGTCGTCCGTCTTTATCTTCAAGCATATTGCCTACTACCGGGAAACTAAGCTCATGCTTTTTACGGCGGTAGATGGTATAGATTTCATATTCCGGATTGAAATAGTTTACTCCACCGAAATAAGTCCCCAGCCATAATGTGCCCTGAGAGTCTTTCTCAATGCACCATACAGAAGAGTGCGAGAGGCTTGCCGGACTCTGGATGTCGGGCTTATACAGAGTAAACTGATTGGTGTGCGGATCGTACTTGTTCAGTCCGTTCATTGTACCTATCCAGATGCAGCCTTGATTATCTTCGCAGAAGCAACGCGCGAAGTTCGACGAAAGAGAATTAGGGTTATTGGCCTCTTTGCGTATGTTGGTCATCTCGTCGTTCTTGTCTATCTTATATATACCATCTTCCCATGTTCCAATCCAGATATTGCGGGAGGAGTCCTCATACATTCGTGTTACCTGTACCTTCTTGATACGATGTTTCAGCTCTTTGTCTTTCGATAGGGTATATACGCCATCGCTTTCTGTACCTATCCAGAAAGTCTTTTTAGAGTCGATGAACAACTCTGTAGAAAGACAAGACATGCAGCTAATTTTGTAAAAGCTGTCAAAGTTTCCGGTAGAAGCGTTGTAGGTAAATATTTCGTTCTTGCATAGAATATACAGTCGGTCTGTAAAATTCATGCAGTCCACTTTTCCGTGAATAAGAGTCTTGAATTGCATCGTAGAGAGTGTAAGCTCTGCTACTCCGTCGGTGCACAGCAAGTATATATGTCCGTTATGGTCGCCTGTGATACGCAGTACGGTATTCGAGAAAAGGCTATGCGGATTGTCCTTCTCTAATCTGAATGTCTGTGTGTATTGTCCGTTGTAACAGTTCAATCCGTCGCGTGTGGCTATCCATATTCTGCCCGCTTCGTCAATGTAGATACTATTTACCGAAACCTGCGATAATCCGTTTTCTGTAGATAAATGTTGGAATGATATATTTTGCGCCGATGCGTTTTTCGGCATGCATATGCATAGTGTAATTGTTAATAAGAGTAAAAGAAAATTTCTCATAGGTGAGGTTTTGAAAAGTATTACGATTGCCAAATTAGTTTTTCTTTTAATGCTGGCAAAGAAAAGAGTTGACTTTTTTGGGCAAAAGACAAAATTGGGACCTTATTTGAATGATTTTATGCCATCCGTATGGAATAAATTTACTTTTTTTGCATATCCATAAAAATGGAACTGATATTGTGAATGACAAAATCTGTATAAAAACTCATCAAATTATTTACCTATGCAAAACTTTAAAATTACAACTTTGTTGTGTATTTCTGTTTTGGCTTTCTTTAGTTGCCAAAGCAAGCCGAAGACAGACGACTTCCTTACAGGAGAAATTGAGAATATCGAAGCTCAGCACACATTGCAGACCGATATTATTGAAAAGCACGGTTCTTTTATCAACCCTCGTACTATTAAAGATGGTAAGATAGTATATGTACCCATCGACGACTGGTGTAGCGGTTTCTTCCCCGGAACTATGTGGCTTGATTATGATTTGACAGGCAAAGACAAATGGAAAAATCTTGCGGAAAAATATTCAGCAGCTATCGATTCTGTAAAATATCTGAAATGGCACCACGACGTTGGTTTCATGATTGGATGTAGCTACCTTACAGGATATCGTTTGTGTCCTACAGAAGCATATAAAGATGTAATCGTTGAAGCAGCTAAATCACTTTCTACCCGTTTCCGTCCGTCTGCTGGTGTTATCCAGTCATGGAACACGGACCGCGGATGGCAGGCTAAACGCGGATGGGAATGCCCGGTTATCATCGATAACATGATGAACCTGGAGTTGTTGTTTGAAGCTACTTGCTTGTCGGGCGACTCTACATTCTATAACATCGCTGTTTCTCACGCTGACGCTACAATGAAGAATCATTTCCGTGCCGATAACAGCTGCTACCACGTAGTAGACTATAGCTTGGAAGACGGAAGCGTACGTAACCGTCAGACTGCTCAGGGTTATGCCGACGAATCAGCATGGGCACGCGGACAAGCATGGGCTATCTACGGATTCACTGTTTGCTACCGCTATACTCATAACGTAGCTTACTTGGAACAGGCTCAGAAGACTTTGGACTTCATGTTGACAAACAAGAATATGCCAGAAGACTTGGTTCCTTACTGGGACCTCGACGCTCCTAAGATTCCGGAAGAACCACGCGACGCTTCGGCTGCTGCTTGTATCGCTTCTGCTTTGTACGAAATGGCTAAGTATTGCCCTGAAAAGAACTACAAAGAAGTGGCAGATAAGATTGTTACAAGCTTGGCTTCACCGGCTTACAAGGCTGAAGTTGGAACTAACGGTAACTTCATCTTGATGCACTCTGTAGGAAGTATTCCTCACGGTGCAGAAATCGATGTACCTTTGAACTATGCCGACTACTATTACGAAGAAGCATTGATCCGTAAGCGTAACACCGAAAACAACAAGCCTTTCTCTTTCGAGACAGAAAAGAAATGATAAAGTCGTGATTTTTTAGAAATATGGTGTTCGGGCACGAATGTTGTAGGCTTCGTTAAGCAATGCCATGACATTTGTGCCCGATTTTTATAAAAGCTATTAATATAAAATATATGAAGAAGAATATTTGGTTGCCTTTAGCCGGTGGTGCACTGGCTTGTGGTGCTGTGATGCAGACTGTATCTGCTCAGGAAGCAACAGAGCATCCCAACATTATTTATGTTTTTCCTGATCAATATCGTAACATGGCGATGGGATTCTGGAATAATCCGGAGTATCGTTCGCATGTAAACTTCGATGCCGACCCTGTACATACGCCTAATATTGACCGCTTTGCAGGCGAGTCGTTGGTGCTTACATCAGCAATGAGTAACTTCCCCCTGAGTAGCCCTCACAGAGGATGTTTGCTTACTGGTATGTATCCTAACAAGAGCGGTATTCCTTTGAACTGCCATTCTAACCGTCCTTTCAGCTCTCTGCGTACAGATGTAGAGTGTGTGGGCGATGTGTTCCATAAGAACGGATACGACTGTGCTTACTTCGGTAAGTTGCACGCTGAGCATCCTACTCCTAACGACCCCGAACATCCGGGACAATACGTGGAGGCACGCCGTCCGGCATGGGACGCTTATACAGCTCCCGAAAACCGTCACGGCTTTAACTACTGGTATTCTTACGGTACTTTCGACGAGCATAAGAACCCGCATTACTGGGATACCGAAGGCCATCGTCACGAACCTAAGGAATGGTCGCCGCTGCACGAAGCCAAAGAAGTGGTGTCTTATCTGAAGAACGAAAAGAACCAGCGCGACGGTAAGAAGCCGTTCTTTATCATGGTAGGTATGAACCCGCCTCACAGCCCGTATCGTTCGCTCGACGACTGTATGGAGGAAGACTATAACCTGTATAAAGATCAGCCTATAGAGAAGCTCTTGATTCGTCCTAACGCCGACCGTAAGAGAGAGAAGGCAGAATCGGCTGCATATTACTTTGCGTCGGTTACCGGTGTAGATCGTGCTTTCGGTCAGATACTCGACTGCGTTAAAGAGTTGGGCTTGGATAAGAATACCATCATTATCTTCGCTTCCGACCATGGTGAAACTATGTGTAGCCAAGCTACCGACGACCCTAAGAACTCGCCGTACATAGAGTCTATGAACATTCCTTTCATCGTGCGTTATCCGGGAAAGATTCAGCATCGTATCGATCCGTTGTTGATGTCATCGCCCGATATCATGCCTACGCTGCTTGGTTTGTGTAACTTGGAAAAGGACATTCCTTCTACCGTACAGGGTACTAACTTCGCTCCCTTGTTCTATAACGAGAAGGCTAAGATTACTCGTCCTCAGGGTGCGTTGTACATCAGAAACATGGATGGTGAGAAAGATGCAAACGGAGTGGTTCTTAATTATTTCCCACAGTCGCGTGGTATCAAGACTGCTCGTTACACATTGGCTTTGACCATCAGTCGTGACAACAAGCTCGAAGATGTTCTCTTCTTCGACGATTTGAAAGACCCGTATCAGATGCATAACATGAAGCTCGAAGATCATCCTAAAGAAGTTAAGAAGCTTCTCAAGGAAATGGCTTCACAGCTTAAGGCTATAGAAGACCCATGGTACACAGAACGTATCTTGAGTTCTATGCTTCCTTATGATGAATAAGTGGTAAGAGGACATATCATTTCTATTGCAACAGAATATTTTTTTGTTGCAACAAAATAAAAATCTCTCGTAACAGAATTTTTTTCTGTTGCGAGAGATTTTTTGTATCAATAACTATCAATGATTATTCTTTCCGTCTTCTGAACTGGAATACGATAATCACTACGGCTCCTAACGCTAGGATGGCGAGCGATGCGTATGCTATTCCTTCGGTTACGTGCAGTGAGTGAGGATCGAATACGAAGCGGACGGTGTGCTTTCCTGCCGGTATGTTCATGGCACGTAATATATAGTCGGCACGTCCGTGAGGCACCTCTTCACCGTCTATGAACGACTGCCATCCGGGGTAGTATATTTCAGAGAATACCACTGTTCCACCTTTGGCAGAGTTTACGGTATAAACCAACTCGTTTGGCTCATAGCTGTCTAACGTGATGCTCGACAGGCTGTCGCACTTCATATCCTTCACTTCGTTGGCGAAACGCTTGTCTACCACGGCTACGTGTGCCGGGTCTATGTTATGAATAGCCTCTATCTCTTCGTTGGCGTTGCCTACATACTTCACTTCGTTTACAAACCACGCGTTTCCTAATGCGAACGGATTGCGTATAGGGGCAGTCTTGCCGCCTTGTAGCGGGAATATAAAGTAGCGAGTGTTCAGCATATTCAGTACCGGATAATGACTTCTGTCCACCTGCGTCATGTCTCCTCCGGCTGCTGGAAGGTCCTTGAACAAGCTACTCATTTCGCTGCTGATATGCTCTTCTATCATCTCCTGATAGCGGCGAAGCTTGGCTGCGTGATAACCACCGATGCTCTTATGCCAGTACGAAGTCTGATTCTCGTTGAACGTGTTGCTTGCCAAATTCAGTACACGATAGTCTAACGCCTTATCCGCAAGGATAATCTTATCGGTCTCTGTAGGCTGTAAGAACGGCTTCATCTCTTCGCCCTTAGCTACAAACTGATCGTCGTACAGATAGCGTTTGTTTACGCTCCACATATCCACCAGGCACAGTACTATCAGTGCCGTTGCCATTACCTTGGTTTGCAGTTTTCCGTGGCTGTAAGCCCATAACACAGCTACACCTACTAAGATGATGAAGAAGCTACGCCATGCGTCGGATGTGAAGATGGCGGTACGCATCTCTTCCAGATTCATCAAGATAGGAACAAGCTGCTCTTGCGGAATGGCATTCTGCAGTGCATTCATCTCCATGGTTGATACGTAAGATGAGAAGAACACGTGAGGCATTACGGCAAACAGCAACGCCAAACCTCCTGTCAGCACGAAGCTGATATAAAATGCCTTTGCTTGCTCTTTGATGAGCGATGGACGCTCTACTATCTCTTTCAGTGCCATGATAGCCAACAACGGAATGGTGAATTCCGCTATCACCAAGATAGACGATACGGCACGGAACTTATTATACATAGGTATATAGTCGATGAAAAAGTCGGTCAGTCCCATAAAGTTCTTACCCCACGAAAGTAGGATAGAGAACACTGTTCCGGCTATCAACGCCCATTTCATAGGACCCTTTACTATGAAGCATCCCAATATGAACAAGAACATTACGAAAGCTCCTACATATACAGGACCCGATGTTCCCGGTTGCTCACCCCAGTATTGTCCTAACTGGCTATACAGTCCCATATACTGCGGATTAGCTTTCTCCATCGCCGTCTTGTTGTCTGCCAGAGGCACAGAAGCTCCACCTTTTACATTAGGTACCAGCAGTGAGAATGTTTCGCCTATACCGTAGCTCCACTGCGTGATGTAGCTTCTTTCCAGTCCGCTGTCAGTTTGGTTAGCGGTATGCTCCTTCACCAGCTCGCTCTTTCCACGCATACTCTCTTTGCTGTACTCGTATGTGTGATATAAGTTGGATAGGTTGATGCATATACCAAGTAATCCTGCTATCACCAATACCCCCGTCTGTTTGGCGAAAGCTACCATCTGCTTGTTCTCCCATGCCATTACGCCGTAAGCTATCGCCATAAAGAGCATCACGAACAAGAAGTAGTACGACATCTGTACGTGGTTAGATACAATCTGAAGGGCTACGAACAACGCCGTAAGCAGTCCCCCCATAAGATACTTTCCTCTGTATACAAGCACCATACCGGCTATTGTAGGAGGAATATAAGCCAGAGTAACAAACTTCCAGATATGTCCTGCCGCTATAATGATGAAGAAATACGACGAGAACGCCCAGATTATGGCTCCTAATGCCGCCATCCATACCTTAAAGTTGAACGCGCGTAGCAAGATGTAAAAGCCCAGTAGCATTACGAACACATACCATACATAAGTAGGAAGGAACAAGCTGTACACATCCTGTACGTAAGTCAGCGTGCGGGCCGAGTCATATCCCGGAGCAATCTGATACGTAGGCATACCGCTGAACAAAGCGTTAGTCCATCGTGTAGCCTTGCCGTGTTTCTGATGATATTCCTGATGCTCCCTTCCGGCGCCGATACCAGCCACAGCATCGTGCTGCGCCAATACTCTTCCTTCTATATCTGCCGGATAGAAATAGGCAAACGAGATGATTGCGAAAATAGCTATCACCACGATATCGGGAAGCAGATTCTTAAATCTATTCATTTTCGTTGTTTTATATTTGGTTTATATATAATGTAATCTTATTACAGAGTCTGCATATCATTAAGTCGTTTGTAATAGCCGTTCATGGCAAGCAGTTCGTCGTGTGTGCCTCGTTCTACTATCTCGCCTTCCAGCATTACGCATATCTCGTCGGCGTTCTTTATGGTAGATAAGCGGTGAGCTATGGCTATAGTGGTACGTGTCTTCATCAAGTGCTCTAACGCCTCCTGTACCAGTCGTTCGCTTTCGGTATCGAGAGCCGAAGTAGCCTCGTCAAGAATCAAGATAGGCGGATTCTTCAGGATGGCACGCGCTATACTTACACGCTGACGCTGACCTCCCGAAAGCTTGCCACCTCTATCGCCTATGTTGGTGCTGTATCCATTGGGGGTTTCCATGATGAAATCGTGAGCGTTTGCTATCTTGGCGGCTGCTATTACCTGCTCCATGGTAGCGTTTTCTACACCGAAGGCGATGTTGTTGAAGAAGGTATCGTTAAACAATATGGCTTCCTGATTCACATTACCGATGAGGCTGCGAAGATCGTGCACCGTTACGTCTTTAATGTTGATACCGTCGATGGTTATTTCGCCCGACTGCACATCGTGGTAGCGTGGCAGCATATCTACCAAAGTAGATTTACCGGAGCCCGATTGTCCCACCAACGCCACGGTCTTACCTTTCTCTACCGTCAGGTTGATGTGCTTCAGAATTTCGCGAGTACCATCGTAGCTGAAAGAGATATCCTTGAATTCAATCTTGTCTTTTAGCTCATGCAGCGGAGTAGGGTTAGCCGGTTCCTTGATAGGATTATCAGCCTTCAAAATCTTATCTACACGCTCCATTGACGCCAAACCCTTAGGGATGTTATATCCGGCTTTAGAGAATTCCTTCAGCGGATTGATAACGCTATACAGAATAACCATATAGAAGATGAATGTAGAAGCGTCTATAGAAGATGCGTTGCCAAGAATCAAAGAACCACCAAACCACAATACTATAACTATAAGCAGGGTTCCGAGGAACTCACTCATAGGGTGTGCCAAAGCCTGACGGGTAGCCACCTTGTTAGAAGCGTCGCGAAGCTCGTTGCTGCACTGCACAAAACGACCTATCATCTTGTCTTCTGCCAAGAATGCCTTGATGATACGCAGACCGCCCAGAGTCTCGTCGAGCTGAGACATGGTATCGCTCCACTTAGACTGAGCTTCGAGCGACTGGCGTTTCAGCGCACGACCTACTCGTCCCATAAGCCAACCCATAGAAGGGAGCACCAGGATGGTGAACAGCGTAAGTTGCCAGCTGGTGACAATCAGCGTGGCGAAATAAGAAACTATCAGGATAGGGTTCTTTATCAACATATCGAGCGAGCTTGTGATAGAGTTCTCTATCTCGCCCACGTCGCCACTCATACGGGCAATGATATCACCCTTTCTTTCTTCCGAGAAGAAGCCCAGAGGCAAGTGCATCACCTTAGAGTACACCAACACACGAATGTCGCGTACTACGCCTGTGCGCAGCGGAATCATGATAGCCGATGATCCGAAGTAACAAGCCGTCTTCAAGAGAGTCATTCCGGCAAGGAACAAGCCCAGGAACAGCAGGGTAGTAGAGGGTCCGAAGTGCTGGATAAGTTGCGACATATAATAATAGAAATTATTGATTGCCACATCCTTCAGGCTTCCGCTTCCCCATTCCATGAACTCGTATACACGGTCACTTCCTTCGGTCTTGAAGAGAATGTTCAGAATGGGTACAAGCAGACTGAACGAGAACACATTGAAAATAGCGGATAAGATGTTCAGTACTACAGCGCCTATCGCGTATTTCTTGTAGGGCGACACAAAACGTCGCATAAGTTGCAAAAACTCTTTCATGCAGTGTTATGTTTTTGTTTTGATTAATATTCGGTATGTGTGTTATTGTTTAATGGTCAGTTCATCATGGTTCATGCGTTCCATGTACTGTTGTATCATCGCTTTCAGCTCTTTCTCCATGCTTTCTTGCTGAGGTACTTTCCCTGCAAGGTTTTCTTTCAGCAGCACGTCGGTCTTGAAGGCATACATGGCTACGGTCTTTTCGCCGTCAAACTGAAGCATGTAGTCGCCTTTGAAGAACTGGTAGATTCCGTCCAGGTAGTTCACGGCGTAAGTCTCTTCCATAGGCGTATGCAGTAAGTCGCATCCAAACGCCACATACGGCTTGTCGTAACCAAGGTAACCCAATACAGTAGGCATTATGTCTATTTGTTGCGATATTCCGTTGCGTTCGCCCTGCAGACTGCCGTCGGGAGTATAGAATATGATAGGGATGGAGTGAATACCCGCCTCCGTCTGATACTCGGGATGCTCTGTCTGGTTGGTATGGTCGGCTGTCAGCACAAAGATGGTGTTATTGAACCACGGCTCTTTTGATGCCGTTTCAAAGAATCGCTGCAGCGCATGGTCAGAGTAACGTATGCACTTGTGTATTGGCAGTGAGCTTTCCTTATAAACATCCTTATAACGCTCCGGAATATTGTACGGGTGATGCGATGAGGCTGTGAATATACCCGTGCAGAACGGCTGCTTGAATGTAGCCATCTTGTTGGCGAAGAACTGCAGGAACTCCTCGTCCCAGATAGCCCAGTTGCCGTCGAAGTCTTCATCGTTATTATACTCTGTACGTCCGTAGTAGTCTTGGTATCCGGCAGAGCGAGAGAACGCTTGGAATCCCATAGAGCCGTTGGCTGCTCCGTGGAAGAATGCTGTGTAATATCCCTTCTTGTGCAGTTCTCCTGCCACGCTGGTCAGACTGTTTAGTGCGGCTGGTGTAAGCAGGAACTTCTCTACAAACATAGGTATGCTCGACAGTGACGAAGGCATTCCGTCTATGCTGGTGCGTCCGTTGGCGAACGAGTAATCAAAGTACAGACTCTTCTGTATAAGCGAATCGAGGAACGGAGTATATCCCTTGTAATGTCCTCCTTCGAGTGTCTTATTTAGCGAGCCTACATATTCTTTTCCGAAGCTTTCAAGTATCAGCACCACCACGTTCTTGTTCTTGAACTGAACGCTATCGGCAGGCGTGTGTACCGGGTTGAACTGAGCCTCCATCTCTTCACGGTTAGTGTAATACTGCGGAATTACGAACGGCTTCTTGCCTATGGTGCGCAGCAATGAGAACGGCGTATTCAGTACTATACCGGTTTCTATCGGGCGGTCTACATACTGATTGGCGTTGCTTATGGTAATGGGGCGTGTCTGTCGTGTCATGCCTCCGCGCATACCGAATACCGTGAACGGAACGCATACGCCCAAGGCTACTACATATACCGCGTAGTAGGGGATAAGTCGTTGGCGTACAGTGGTGCGTGGCATTCTGTATAACTTATACAAGCCGAATGCCAACAGCAGCGTAAGCACTACCAGATACCAATGATGCACAAACTCTATTCCTATGATGCGTCCCAAATTATCCTCGTTGGCAAACTGACTGAATACAGAGCCTGTAGTACGGCGGTTGGTGAACTGAAAGTACACCGTATCCATCAAGTTGACAGATATACACAGGGTGTTGATAACTACATAAATCCAGCGCACTACAGCATGATAGCGGTGTGTTTCTTTCCAGTGCAGAGGCAGCAGATACAGCAGAATAATCAAGGCGTTGGCATACATTATAGCCGAAGTATCGAAGTAGATACCTCCCTTGCAAAGCTCCATCAGATGCCCGAACGTAAGGCCGTTGAACAGCGAAGCGTTCTCCCATAGAAATACTAATCGGCATATCATGAACACTACGTATGCCAATAAGATATTTATCATTAACGCCCCTACGTTGTAGAGGCAGTCTTTCCATTCTTTCTTCATTATATTAGTCTTCTTTTGTCTGTGTACTGTAATCTTTTATCAGCATCTCATAGCACAACTTTAGCCAGATGATGGCTACCGGCAACGCCTTCAGCGCGTACGGATGTACGTAAGTCTTTCGCAGATACGCCGGAAACAAGTCCGACGGCGACATGCTGGTAAGTATAAAGGCGAATACCATCAATGCTATATCCCATTTGTTTCGTTTCCACGGAGCGGTTACATACCATATAGCCACACCAATGAAGGCGATGATGTACGTGCTCGATTCGCTTCCGGTGCTGAACAGCACTACAAACATCAGTACCGATGCCAGCAGCGCATAGCGGAATGCTGCGTTCTTGTATTGCTTTAACCGTAAGTAGGGCAGGCCGAACAAAGCCATGCCGGGTACTATGAGCCATAAGTCGGAGTAAGTGGCGCATCCCGAAATCTTACGTACCAAGCCCAGTATCGACACGTTCTGTCCTTGCGAGAACATGTTCAGTCCGTTCTTCTCTGCCAGACTCTCGTACCATCCCTGGTATTGAGATATGATGTACTCCGGACTGCTTATAAGCATAGGGGCTACAAAGCATACTGCCGACCATCCGATGAACGACAATATGAATATTGTTTTATGGCGAGAGAAGAAGAAGAATGCCAAGCCCACTATGCCATATAATTTTACAAATGTACCTATCACTATGAGCAGCGTTGCCCATATATCTTTTTCTTTTTCTATGCAGTAGAATGTAGCTATGATAATAGCAGCAATAGCTATGTTGAATTGCGACATGAATAGTGCAGTAAGCAACTCGTGCGCACAAAACCAGTATATGAATACCTTCTTTCGGTAGTCTATAGGCAGACCGCGTGTAGCCAGGAACAGCGATAATGAGAGGGTTATAAGCCAGAAAAACAGTCCTATCCATTCGGGCATCAGAGCGAATGGAGCTATTACCAAGCTGAAAAACGGTCCGTAGTGGTTGGTATCGAAATACTCCTGCGGATATTCGGTGTATAGCGATACCTTATCCCACGTATGCCAAAACACACCGCGAAATATAAGGTAGTTATTATGCTTGTGTATCTTCAGTAGAGCCGCTATCAGGGGCAGCAGCATCCACAGTCCCCAGAGGGTGCGTTCGTCGCTGAAGAACGGTCGATTAAAGAACTCTTTGGTATCTTGTATCAGTTTCATGTGTTATCGGTTTTGGTTTTACTTTTGTGCTTAAACACCCATCGCAGCAGTACGAAGTTGGTAGGTACGGCTATCATCAGTACAAAGATAGGGGCAATGAGTCGGGGCACGCCTATCTGCAGGAATGCGTTGAACAGGAATATGTGCAGCAAGTAGTTCACCAGATGGCTCAGTCCGAATCCTGCGGCTTTCTTGGCCGAAGGCGAACGGCGGAAGGTGATGTACGATGTAAGGAAGAAGTTGCACACCAGACTCGTTAAATAGCCTACGGTGTACGCTATATTCACCTCTATGTACATCTGCAGCAAGCAGTAGATGCCATAATGTATTCCTGCGGCTATGGTGCCCACTATGCAGAAGCGCAAGAACTCGTATATCTTGTCCTTGTGCTCCGGGAAACGGGTGTCTATATAATTCGATAGATTCATCATTCAGGGTCGCTCTGTGCGTCGTCTGTCTTATCCCAAAGAATGCTTTCTATGTTATACAGAGGACGATGTTTTACTTCAATATATATTTTTCCGATATACTCGCCTATGATGCCGATAGACAGCAACAGCAGTCCGCCTATAAACCATATAGACAGCATGATAGACGGCCATCCGGGCACGGCCAGATGCTCAAAGTAAGAGCATAGCACGTAAATGAACATACACACGCTAACCAGCAGGCAGAATATGCCGGCGGTAAGTATAAGCGATATAGGCTTGGTAGAAAACGAGGTAATCCCGTCGGCTGCCAAGGTGAACATTTTCTTCAGGGTATATTTAGACTGTCCGGCGGTGCGTGCGCTAATCACATCTTCTACTGTGGTCGATGGATATCCTATCATCGGTATCAGTCCACGAAGGTAGAGGTTGCGCTCTTCAAAGTGCGACAGTTGCTGCAGCGTTCTTCGGCTCATCAGTCTGAAGTCGGCATGGTTATACACGGCTTTCACGCCCATAGCCTGCTGAAACTTATAGAACATCAGTGCGGTATTCTTCTTGAGGAACGAGTCGCCTTGGCGCGATACCTTCACGCCGTAAACTATGTCGTATCCCTCTTGGTACTTGTCAATCATACGCTCTAAGGCGTTTAGGTCGTCCTGAAGGTCTACGTCTATGGTTATAACAGCGTCACAATGATCTTTGGCAGTCATCATGCCTGCCATTATAGCGTTTTGATGCCCTACGTTCTTGGCAAGGTTAACCCCTTTGAAGTAGTGGTTCGTATCGTGCAACTGCTTTATCAGCTGCCATGTATTGTCGCGGCTGCCATCGTTTACCAGCAGCACGAAGCTGTCCGGCGCTATCTTCTGTTTCGCCACCAGTCCGTCAAGCAGAGCCGTAAGTCGCTCGCCCGACTGCAGCAAAACCTCGTGCTCATTATAGCACGGACATACTATACCGAGTTTCATCATTTTTTCAACTCTTTCATCTTTAAGTCGGTAAATTCAGAGAACGTAACAAACGGCTGCCCCTTCTTCTTGAAGTACACTATGAAGTCGTTCAGGCGTTTGGTCATAGCCATGCCAGCGTGATTCTTTATGATGAACGGCATCTTCAGTTCCGGATGCTCGCCCAGCTCATAGAACTCCCACGGATGGAAATACGTCACCATATACCCGTCGTGCTTCACTGTGACGTTACACATCCAGCGATACAGCGCCGCCGGCAAGTTGTGATACGACAGCCAGAAAAGCGGGAAGCGCACCCACGGAGTAACCGAAGCCGGAATCTGCAGCACGTTCTCTTTCATGAAATACGTTCTTGGAGTAGACAGATGCATATATCTGCCCGGAATGAAAGTAGGGTTCAATGACGAGTTATACTCATAGCCCGCGTTATAAATCTCCTGTTCGGGCACAGGCATCATGCGTGCCTGTCTGTATCCGCGAATCTTGACGCCCATCATCTCTTCGAGTACCTCTTTCGATTTCTTTAAATCTTCTACCTTAAAAGTCCAGTGATTGTAGCCATGCGAGGCTATTTCGTGCCCCTCATCCTTTATTCTGTTCATCACCAGGGGCGAATGCATGGCAAAGTTGGCAGTGCAGAAGAAAGTGGCTTTAACCCCGTTCTGTTTCAAGCAGTCTAAAATGCGGTTTGTACCGATGGTTGAAATGCGTACCTGTTCCTCTAGCGGTATGTCAACATTATGCTCGCGCGGAACGTCAAATTCTTCTGTATCAAAGCTCAATAGTATCATATTCCTAATATATAATCTGCACAAAAATAGCAATAAAAATACAAACCGATGGAGGGTTTTGTATTTTTTCATACATTTGCTATAAATACCAAGCATTTACCACGAAATGAAGATAGGTTTTGACGCAAAACGGGCTGCACAGAACCGTACTGGATTAGGAAATTACAGTAGGTTCGTACTTCAGATTTTATCTGACTTCGCGCCCCAGAATGACTATGTGCTATACATCCCCGATGAACGGAAAGAACAGCTGCTGGCTTCTGTAAAGGGTACCTTCAAAAAGGCATACCCGGCAGAAGGCGTATGGCGTAAGCTTCGCTCTCTGTGGAGGGTGTGGGGAATAACGTCCGACATACAGAAAGACGGACTCGATATATACCACGGACTCAGCAACGAGCTTCCGCTCAATATACGTAGGGTAGGCGGAAGTACCAAGTACATAGTTACCATACACGATTTGATATTCCTTCGCTACCCCGAATGCTATCCGCTTATAGACCGCACCATCTACGACTATAAGTTCAAGAAAGCCTGCGTGCAGGCTCACCGTATCATAGCGGTTAGCGAGTGCACCAAGCGCGATATAGTTCAGCTCTATAACATAGACCCCGACAAGATAGACGTGGTATACCAAGGCTGCGACGAGGCGTTTAAGCACCCCGTATCGGGCGATAAGAAAGAAGAAGTGCGAAAGCGTTACAACTTGCCCGACAGGTACGTGTTCTACGTGGGCAGTATAGAGCGCCGTAAGAACCTTATGTTGCTGGCTCAGGCCATGACCCACCTTGACGAGAGCTATCGTGTGGTGGCGGTAGGAAAGCACACTCCCTATGCCGACGAGGTAACCGCTTATCTCAAGAAGAACAAGATGGAGCACCGCATGCAGATGCTGCACAATGTGCCCTTTGCCGATCTTCCAGCCCTGTATCAGATGGCTACCACCTTTGTGTACCCGTCGCGTTACGAAGGCTTCGGTATACCTCTGCTTGAGGCGCTGAACAGTGGAGTACCAGCCATAGGCGCACACGGCTCTTGTCTGGAAGAAGCCGGCGGACCGTCATCGCTCTACGTAGCCCCCGACGATCATAACGCCTTGGCGAATGCCATACGCCGTACGTACATTGACATACCACTGCGCCAGCGAATGATAGCCGAAGGAAAAGAATACGCCCTTCGTTTTGAGCCAGAACCCATAGCCCGCAGGTTGCTCGATATATATCAATCGGTATGCCGTGAAGGATAAAACAGAGACTAAATTTTTTAGTATTCTGATTTTTCTATACTTTTGCGTTTTATATATACACTCAATATTAAACGATTATGGAAAATAAACTGACCATTTATAATACTCTTAGTCGCACTAAAGAACAGTTTGCTCCGCTGAACGCCCCTCATGTGGGCATGTACGTATGCGGTCCTACTGTATATGGCGACGCACACTTGGGACACGCTCGTCCTGCTATTACCTTCGATATCCTGTTCCGCTACCTCAAGCAGTTGGGATATAAAGTGCGCTACGTGCGTAACATTACCGATGTAGGTCATCTGGAACACGACGCTGACGAAGGCGAAGACAAAATCGCTAAGAAAGCCCGTCTGGAGCAGTTGGAGCCAATGGAAGTAGTGCAGTACTACACCATCCGCTACCACGATGCCATGACCGCGCTTAACGTGCTTCCGCCTAGCATCGAGCCTCATGCTTCGGGTCATATCATAGAGCAGATTCAGTTGGTAAAAGAAATTCTCGACAACGGATTCGCTTACGAAAGCAAAGGCTCTGTGTACTTCGATGTAAATAAATATAACCAGAAACACCACTACGGCATCTTGTCGGGACGTAACCTTGACGATGTGCTTAACACTACCCGCGAGCTCGACGGACAGGACGAGAAGCATAACCCTGCCGACTTCGCTCTCTGGAAGTGCGCTCAGCCCGAACACATCATGCGCTGGCCGTCGCCGTGGAGCGATGGATTCCCCGGATGGCACTGCGAGTGTACAGCTATGGGACGCAAGTACCTTGGCGAGACATTCGACATTCACGGTGGAGGTATGGACTTAATCTTCCCTCACCACGAGTGCGAGATTGCTCAGGCTGTGGCTTCACAAGGACATCCTATGGTGCGCTACTGGATGCATAACAACATGATTACCATCAACGGACAGAAGATGGGTAAATCGCTGGGCAACTTCATCACCCTCGAAGAGTTCTTTACCGGCTCTAACAAGTTGCTTACTCAGGCATACGCCCCGATGACTATCCGTTTCTTCATCCTTCAGGCTCACTACCGCAGCACGGTGGACTTCAGCAACGAGGCTCTTCAGGCTGCCGAAAAGGGACTGGAACGATTGATGGAGGGTATCAAGAACCTCGACCGCATCACTCCTGCCAAGGCTACTACAGGCATCGACCCCACCGGTCTGCGCGAGAAGTGTTTCGACGCTATGAACGATGACTTGAATACTCCTATTGTCATCTCTCACCTGTTCGACGCTATCCGCATGATCAATACGGTAATCGACAAGAAGGCCACTATCAGTGCCGAAGATTTGGAAGAGATGAAGTCGGTATTCCACCTGTTCGCGTTCGACCTCTTGGGTTTGAAAGAAAACGCCGAGAACAACGCTGCCCGCGAAGAAGCCTTCGGTAAGGTAGTAGACATGTTGCTTGAAGAGCGTATGAAGGCCAAAGCCAACAAGGACTGGGCTACCAGCGACAAGATCAGAAACACACTTGCCGACCTTGGCTTTGAAGTAAAAGATACAAAAGACGGCTTTACTTGGAGACTGAACAAGTAATAAGCTTTCTAAATATAAACCGCGCCGCATGAAGAGATTTTATGCGGCGCGTGTTGTTTTTATAATAAGTAGTTACCAATATGGTAATTCTGCTTATATTTGCAGTAGGACGAAAGTGTTTTCTGTGTTTCAAATAAAAGCACACATTATGGCAACAAGAAGTAACAATCCTGTTCCTGTTAGGGCAATACACCCTGGAGAAATCCTACGTGAAGAATTGCAGGAACGTGGTATTAAACAAAAAGATTTTGCCCAGCAAATAGGTGTGCAACCCACGCACTTGAACGCATTTATTAAGGGTAAGCGCAATCTTAATGAAGATTTGGCTATGAAGTTGGAGAAACATTTAGGAATACCTTATAAGGCTTGGATGAATCTCCAAAATAGCTATGCCTATGATTGTAAAGCTATAGAGCAACGCAGTATAGAAGAGCAGGAAGCATTAGCGTTTGAGGAGGAATGCTCTAAAAACCTAAACATGAAGTATTTATACAAATATCTTCTTTGCCCTTTTACGACGGTTGTTGATAGAGTGAAATGGATAAAAGACTTATTCCCATTTGACCTTCTTAATGTACAGGAGCAAAAAATGCAAGTAGCAGGTCTTTATAAGCATAGTGAAAAAGTACAAATTGATGAAAAGAACATGCTTACGTGGCTTGTTCTTAATTGGTTGTCAATTTCTAAGATAACAAACTCAAATAGCTATGTGCAAGGTAATGCTTTGAAAGCTGCTGAAGAAATAGCGTCAATGGCAAACCAAAGAAGAATGAATGTAGATAACATTAGACATTGTCTACAGAGCTATGGTATTTCTTTTGTGGAAGTAAAAAAAATAGAAAAAGCACCCATTGATGCTTATTCTACTATAAAGGATGGCCATCCAATCATCACTGTGACTTATCGCTACAATGACATGGATAAGTTGGCTTTTGATATTCTGCATGAACTCTGCCATATTGATAGACATTTATCTGATAGTCAAAAAGCATTCATAGCTATAGAAGGTGTAGAATATTCTTCCGACCCCAGAGAGAAAGAAGCCAATGAATTTGCTAGAAATGCTCTCATTCCGGAAAGCACATGGAATGCTATTTTAAAAGTAGGCTGTAACAGTCTTTCTCCTCATAAGATTGTGAAGACAATAGCAGAAGAGGCAGAGCGATATGGTATTAGTTCGTCTATTGCCATTTCAAGATATAAACATGATGCCAATTGGTATAAGACATCAGCTTATCGTTCACCTAAGATTTTTATATAATATGATAATGGATATACGCGCCGCATGGAGTCGATAAGATTTTATGCGGCGCGTGTTGTTTTTATAATAAGTAGGCACATTCACCAGTTTGGCTCCTCGCTTTTGCATTTAATGGACTTTCATTTGTACTATCAATTGCATCTTTGTGCGTATATGGAAGTGAAAACAATTCTTCTGCTAAAAACAACTATTAAAACTTATTCTACATAACGACTAATAATTATATAATAAATTTACTATGGTTAAAATCCAAAACTTCTTGCAGAAAATAGTTATCTATAAAATATATTCCTTAGAAAAGCAAAAAATGGAATATAATGACAATGAAGTATATAATCACATAGGAGTAGGTTTTTTGATTGTATTCTCATATATAGTATCAGGGAAGACGCATTAAAAAGCACAGCCATCCAAAAGTGTTGA
>UMBZ01026411.1_pt1 | contig 26581 bp, 18 predicted proteins | sample 1964091 | NCBI WGS metagenome assembly UMBZ01 (sample SAMEA4835954, study PRJEB28245) | human gut metagenome | biome: gut microbiome; material: fecal sample | place: Denmark | collected 2008
CCGTCAATCTGAATTTCACGGTAGATAATCTTTTCGGTTATACACCAAAGAACTATTATTGGAGTTCAGCGATGACCACCGGTCGCACCTTCTCAGTGGGACTTTCCGTTGACATCGACCGCGTAGTGAATCTGTTTTAGAAATCGCCATCTGGCAGTTTCCAGACCCCAAATAGGTTAAAAAAGCCATAGTGAAGGATGCTTTTCTTCAATTTATGCCGTACTTTCGGTATAAAATCGTAATTTTTGCAGTGATATAAAACCTATTCATTGAAAATTATGATACGAAGAATCATTCTAACTATGGCTTTTTTGGCTAGCCTTTCATTATCAGCCAAGGAAGTGAAGAGTGTTTCTCTTCCTTCTGCCGATGTTACCGATGCTCCCCATGCATGAACTGTACCGCCTTTATGGTCTGAATTACAAGGCGGATATCGAGGATGCCGTGAAAAGCTAATTTTTCTTTGAAGCGTTAAAGTTGGGTTATTTGATCCACTTACACCCGTTAGACAATGCTCATGCCGAGCATACTACCAAAAAAGTCCTGCAAGTCTTTCGACTTACAGGACTTTTGAGCGGAGAGAGAGGGATTCGAACCCCCGGTACCTTGCAGTACGCCGGTTTTCAAGACCGGTGCATTCGACCACTCTGCCATCTCTCCATGCAAACTATGGTCGTCTTTTCGTGTTTGCGAGTGCAAAGGTAAGTATTATTTCATAATTTGCCAAACATTTGACAGGCTATTTTTTGAACGATGACTGCGAAAACCATAAAGCGAGAGTCATGAAGTATAAAATTTCCTATCAAGTTGCCCCCAATTACGAAATGGTCAAATTCGTAATTGGGGGCTCACTTTTGCTCACAATGGTATTGAATGTTTTGGCAAGTCACGGCAGTAAACCGTGTGCCACAAAACAGGGGGAGGAATGCGTGCAAGAAAATTATCTGCTGCCGCTGCGAATGGCGTAGGTGTTGGCCACACAAAGCAGGGCTACACCCGTATCGGCCAAAACGGCAGCCCACAAACTGGCATACCCCAACGCACCAGCCAACATAACCGCTACCTTGATGCCAAGCGCCAAGGCAATGTTGTAACGCACCAGGCTGCGCGTGCGCCGACCAATCATAATGGCATCGGCCACACGCGAGGGATTGTCACTCTGTATCACCACATCGGCCGTTTCAACCGCGGCATCGCTGCCAGCACCTCCCATGGCAAATCCCACGTCGCTCATGGCCAATACAGGTGCATCGTTAATGCCGTCGCCCACAAAGGCCACCTTGCCCGTGTCAGCACACTGCTGCTTGATGCGCTGCATCTGCTCCACCTTGCCTTCAGGCAGCAAGTCGGCGTGCCACTCGTCAACACCAAGCGTCTGCGCCAAACGTTCCACAGCCGCGCTGCGGTCGCCCGACAGCACACAGGTGCGCTTGATGCCCAATGCGTGCAGCCGTTCAATGCCCTTGGCAGCCTCGGGACGCGGTTGGTCGCCCAACGCAATCATGCCCGCATAGCGTCCGTCCATGCCGCAATACACCATGGTGTCGCCAGTGGTCGTCTTCGTCTTGCCCGTGTCAATGCCGTGCGCCTCAAGCAGCGCCGCCTTTCCCACCAACAGCTCGTGGCCGGCCACCATGCCCCGCAGTCCGAGGCCCGGTTCCTCCTCCACCATGTCGGCCACCAAAGCGCTGGCAGCGTTGGCCTGTGTATCCCCCTTGCTGTCGGCCGCAGCCACAATGGCACGCGCCACCGGGTGCGTACTTTTGCGTTCAACGGCAGCCACCATTCTCAGCAAGTTGTCAGCCCCAACGGCCTCCCCCTCGGCACACGTCACCTGGCTCACCACAAACTGTCCGGTGGTGAGCGTTCCCGTCTTGTCAAACACCACATGGCTCAGGCGCGCCACCGCATCAAGGTAGTTGCCCCCCTTGAACAGAATGCCCATGCGCGAGGCCACCCCGATGCCCCTGAAGTAGGCCAGCGGCACACTCACCACCAAGGCACACGGACACGAAATAACCAGAAATACCAAGGCGCGGTACAGCCACATGGCCCACCCCGTGCCCCCTGCCAGCAGCGGCGGCACAAGCGCTATCAAGGCCGCAAGCGCAATAACCACAGGCGTGTACACACGTGCAAAGCGGCGGATAAACATCTCGGCGTGCGACTTGCGCGAGGCAGCGTCCTCCACCATCGTCATGATGCGTTGCAAGGCACTCTTGGCATAAGGGCGCAGTACCCTTACCCTCACCACGCGTCCAATGGCAATCATGCCGGCCGCTACCTCGTCTCCCGCATCAATGCTGCGCGGTTCGGCCTCGCCAGTGAGTGCTGCGGTGTCAAAGTCGGCCCGTTCAGTCAGCAGTGTGCCGTCGAGCGGCACACGTTCGCCGGCCACCACCTCAATCACACTGCCCACCTCCACGGCTTCGGGCTTCACATTGGTGCGTCGGCCGTCATGGTCAATCACAATAGCTGTGTCGGGACGCAGGTTGACGAGCGACTGAATGTCACGTCTGGCGCGTCCCACAGCACGGTCTTGAAAATATTCGCCCACCGAGTAAAACAACAGCACCGCCACCGCCTCGGGATATTCGCCAATGGCAAAAGCCCCGACAGTGGCCAGCACCATCAGTGTAAACTCGTTGAATATGTCGCCTTTGGCTATCTCCTCGCCCGCCTCCTTCAGTATGGGAAGCCCCACGGGCAGATATGCCAGCACAAACACAGCCCAAGGCCATGCAGGCAGCGGATTGGCCACAATGCCCACAATGAGCAGCAGGGCAGCCACCGCCATGGGCAGCAGTGCGCGCCACATGGGGGCTTCGTTTTCTTCGTGATGGTGGTGACAGCCACAGCCGCAGCCACCTTCGTTATCATGGCAGTGGCCATGTTCGTGATGATGTTTGTTGCACATAATGTTGTGTGTATTTAGTTGAAATTACACTGCAAAGGTACGTCCCGCGGGCTGCAACCCGGTTGCAAAAGCGGGGTGGGGGAGTGTGCCAGGTGTCCACTCCTTCGTAAGTGTTACACGCCCATTTGCGCGCCCAATCCCTCCGTCCGAGCACTTTTTATGCGCTGTCATGCACCAACCTCGGCAATAAATAGTAACTTTGCACCTCTAAGCGGGCGTTCAAAATGATACGAAGCACCTGCTTACACAGTAACACCTCAATTTGTTATGACTGACAACAAAACAAACCAAAATAATCCGAATGAGGAGAGCTTGGTGGTTGATGGCCGCAAACTCTCCATTGAGGAATATCTTGACCAGGACGAAAAGAAAGACCTCTTGCGCCTGCTCACCGCCGGTTCGGTGGACGACGGCAAGTCAACCCTTATAGGCCGCTTGCTCTTCGACTCCAAAAAACTCTACGAAGACCAGCTCTCGGCTCTCGAGCGTGACTCAAAGCGCGTGGGCAACGCCGGTGCGGGCCAAATAGACTATGCCCTGTTGTGCGACGGTTTGAAGGCCGAGCGCGAGCAAGGCATCACCATCGATGTGGCCTATCGCTACTTCTCAACCAACAAGCGCAAGTTCATCATAGCCGACACCCCGGGACACGAGCAGTACACCCGCAACATGATAACTGGTGGTTCAACAGCCAACCTGGCCATCATTCTGGTTGATGCACGCACCGGTGTGATTACGCAAACACGCCGCCACACCTTCCTGTGCTCGTTGTTGGGCATCAAACATTTGGTGCTGGCTGTCAACAAGATGGACCTTGTCAACTTCGACGAGCAGGTGTTCTGCAAAATCGTGGCCGACTTCGAGGCCTTTATCAAGCCCTTCGGCATACCCGATGTGCGCTGTATCCCCCTTTCGGCTCTTGAGGGCGACAATGTGGTAACGCGCAGCCAGCGCACCCCGTGGTATGATGGCCCCGCCCTGCTCGAGTTCCTCGAAACGGTGCACATTGGCAACGACCACAACCTCAAGGACTTCCGCTATCCTGTGCAGTATGTTGTGCGTCCCGACCTGGACTTCCGCGGTTTCTGCGGCAAGATAGCCAGCGGCGTAGTGCGCAAGGGCGACGAGGTAATGGCTTTGCCCTCGGGCAAGCGCAGCCGTGTAAAGCGCATCGTCACCTACGATGGCGACCTCGACTATGCCTTCCCGCCTCAGAGTGTCACCCTGCAGCTTGAGGACGAAATAGACATTTCGCGTGGCGAGATGATTGTACACCCCGACAATGTGCCCAACGTAGGCCGCCATTTCGAGGCCATGCTGGTGTGGATGGACGAGCAACCCATGGACGTGCGCAAGTCGTTCTATCTCAAGCAGACCACCAACACCACGCGCTGCCGCATCGACCACTTCAACTACAAGGTGGACGTCAACACCCTCGAAAAGAGTGAGGTGGACCACCTCGAACTTAACGAGATAGGCCGTGCTGTGATTGTCAGTGCCAAGGAACTCTTCTTCGACGCTTACAAGGACAACAAGCCCACTGGCGCCTTCATTTTGATAGATCCCATCACCAACAACACCTCGTGTGTGGGCATGATACTCGGTCCTGTGGCCGAGAACGACCTGCACTCCGACGATGCCCTTCCCACGCTCGACTTGCCCAAACTCGGTATAGCTCCCGAACACTACGAGGCCATTGACAAGGCTGTGAAGGAACTCAGCCGTCAAGGTATTGAGGTGAGGGTTAAGAAATAATACATGCTGATATGCTAATGTGCCAACATTGCAGATGGCCATGTCATCTGCATGTCGGCGCATTAGCATATATTGTATTTTTGGGGGAGGACGAGCTGACGAGTTGATGAGTTGATGAGTTGACAAGTTGATGAGTTGACAAGTTGAAAAGTTGACGAGTGAGCCAAACCTCCCATCTCAATCATAGCCATAATTATCAACACATAAATAACTGATTTTTCGGATTTAGCTTTGGCGGGTTGAATCATCGTGCAAGGTGAATGCAATTTACCTGTTAACCCGTTAACTTGTCAACTTGTTTACTAATTCCGTCAACGCGTTATCACATTATATATAATAAGTAAGTCATGAAAGCCCTTAAAGAACGTATTCTGCGCGACGGCAAATGCTTTGAAGGAGGCATTTTGAAAGTCGATAACTTTATCAACCATCAGATGGACCCCATCTTGATGAAATCAATGGCTGTAGAGTTTGTACGCCGTTTTGCCAGCACCGACATCAACAAAATTATCACCGTCGAGGCCAGCGGTATAGCCCCCGCCATCATGGTAGGCTATCTGCTCGAACTGCCCGTAGTGTTTGCCAAGAAAAAGACTCCCAGCACCATGGAGCATATGCTTGCTACCAAGGTATTCTCGTTTACTAAGCAGCGCTCTTACGATGTGTGCGTGAGCAGCGACTACCTGTGCAAGGGCGACAAGGTACTCTTCATCGACGACTTCCTGGCCAATGGCAATGCCGCCAAGGGTATACTCGAATTGGTAGATCAGGCCGGTGCCGAACTCGTGGGCATGGGCTTCTTGATAGAAAAAGCCTTCCAGCACGGCGGCGACGAATTGCGCCAAATGGGCATTCATGTAGAGTCGCTCGCCATCATCGAAAGTCTTGACAACTGCGAAATTAAAATTAAGGACGATGGCTACGACAGATAACACAACAACCCCGCAGACCGAAGTGGCCAAGAGCGGTTTGATATACGGACTCAACGACCGTCCGCCCTTGCGCGAGACACTCTTTGCCGCCGCCCAACACCTGTTGGCCATATTCGTGGCCATTGTCACCCCGCCGCTCATTATAGCCAGTGCGCTCAAGCTCGATACCGACACCACCAGTTTCCTTGTGTCCATGTCGCTCATGGTGTCGGGTGTGGCCACCTTCATTCAGTGCCGCCGCATAGGCCCCGTAGGTTGCGGTCTGCTTTGCATACAAGGCACCAGCTTCTCATTCATCGGTCCCATCATAGCCGCAGGTTTGGCTGGCGGACTTCCCGCCGTGTTTGGTGCCACCGTGGCCGGTTCGGTGGTCGAGATGTTTGTGAGCCGCATACTCAAGTATGCCCGCCGCGTCGTTACCCCCTTGGTCAGCGGCATAGTGGTCACACTCATAGGCATGTCGCTCATCAAGGTGGGCATCAGCGCCTGTGGCGGTGGCGAGGCAGCCAAGGCTGCCGGCACCTTTGGCTCTGTTGAAAATGTAGGCATTGCAGCCCTTGTGCTTGTGCTCATTGTCTTTTTCAATCGCAGCAGCAACCGCTACTTGCGCATGGGTTCCATCGTCATCGGTCTCGTTGTGGGTTATGCCGTGTCGTGGGGTCTCGGCATGGTCGACTTTGGATCGGTGCAGAGCTATGGCGGCTTCAACTACCCCAACCCCTTCAAGTATGGTTTTAGTTTCGACATCTCGTCCATCATAGGTTTGGGCTTGGTATATCTCATCACCTCCATCGAGGCTTATGGCGACATAACAGCCAATTCGCTCATATCGGGCGAGCCAGTCGAGGGCGAAACCTTCATGCGCCGTGCCCAGGGCGGCATCTTGGCCGATGGCTTCAACTCAATGTTGGCCGGCTTGGCCTTCTGCTCATTCCCCAACAGTATCTTTGCCCAGAACAATGGCATGATACAGCTCACGGGTGTGGCCAGTCGCTATGTAGGCTACTTCATAGCCGGCATGTTAGTGCTGCTGGGTGTGTTCCCCGCTGTGGGCATCGTGTTCTCGCTCATGCCTTCGCCCGTGTTGGGTGGCGCCACCTTGCTTATGTTTGGCACAGTGGCTGCGGCCGGCATACGCATCATTGCCTCGCAAACAATCAACCGCAAGGCTACCTTGGTCATGGCCATCAGCTTCTCGCTGGGTTTGAGTGTTGAGCTTGTACCCGAAATTCTCAGCCAGTTGCCCAGCACGGTGCAGAGCATTTTCTCATCAGGCATTACCACGGGCGGTCTGGCGGCTATCATCTCTAATTTGGTGATACGAATTAAGGAATGACGCCGTGCTCGCTGATGTGCAGATGCGTGTATACACACTGCTTAAAAGTATTATTTTGAAAACTGTCTGCACTCTGCACTAATTGGCTCTAAGTCGCTTGTAATCAGATACTTGCAGTGTGTAGGTATATCTGCACTTTGCCTGCACTATGCCTGCACTGCAAGTCGTGTGCAAGCATGGTTCGCAACAAGTGCACGGGGTTGTGCCGCTTGTGTGCAAGTATAGCAGAATTGCTGTAACGGGAGGCAGAAAAATACGTCGTTCCGACTGTTTTTCCGTCCTCCCGTTGCTGTTTTCCCGCCCTCCCGTTGCCGCCGTAAACGCACCGCCGCTCACAGTAGTGTAGATGGCGGTGTAGGCAAAAACGAGGGCTGTCTGCACGCATTGATGCGTTGAATATTAATGCGTTACATGCAAAAGTGCAGAGTGCAGACAAATTGCACAGAAATAAATTGTAGTGGCCATTCATGCAGTGTTGTACGTGTTGTGCACACGCGTGTTGCCGTTCAAGTTCCATACGTACATATTTATAATTAAAGCCATGCGTAAAATATTGATGTCCCTTCTGTCGGTGCTGCTTGTTTGCACGTCGTGCAGCAACGAGGCCGACGATGCTTATGCCCATGAGCGCGCCTTCTTAAAGTTTCCGTATGCCAACGACGTGGCGCCCCTGTTCACTGCGTTGAACAACAATGGCCAATGGTGTTGCATAGAGTTGGGCACGAGTGGTTTCGTTTTCAAAACATTCACGCAGTCGGGTTCATACCCTTACACGTCCGAAATCAAGAACTATGGTCAGCCGCAGTGCGTGGCGGGTTTTGTGGTGGGCAAGTCGTCGTTGCCCGACATGAACATGCAGTACCCCGTAATAGCCTACGACCTGGCTTGTCCTGTGTGTTACAGTCAACACCTTATCACGCGCAAACTCACTCTGAGTGCGCCCGAACAGCTCACCTGTACAAAGTGCAAGCACACCTTCGACCTCTCTAACAGCGGTTTGAGCAGCGATGGCAACCGTTTGCTGCGTTACCGCACGGCGCTTTACAGTTCGCAGGGTAGCGGCATGCTGGTGGTGATGAATTAGTTTGCTCGTTGCGGCCGCGAATGTGCTGATATGCACAACAAATAGGCTTATCACAAGCATACCATCCAGACTATGCACAAGAAATCGTGTTTTCTTGTGCATAGTCGTTTTTATATGCACAAAAAAGTGGCTTTTCTTGTGCATAGACCATTTTACAAGCAAGCTTAGTATCCTTCCTGTGCGGCACCAAGGCTTGCTTTTGCTGATTGATGGGCTGATGCACTTTTAGTGTAAAATAATATTGAACACCTACGAAACCCTTGTTTGTGCAGTACAAAAGACGAAATTCATAGCATTTCAGTGTATTTTAGCAAAAATTAAGTTGGCGGGGGGGTGTTTTTCGTTTCTTGTTGTATCTTTGCGGCGTATTGATTAAGGCACAACTTATTGGTTTGTTAAGCGGACGAATTTTTAGGTTCAGTTTTTTTTCTTTATAGCGGCAGCGAAAGCATTCCTTACAAAATGGTCAACGTGTTTTGACCGCCATTGCATTTGCTTGCATTGTCGTTCGCTACGAAATGATCTTCATTGATGACAAATGAAACAGCATATTCCTTGAAGGGATTGTTCATGCTCATTATTGCCAATAAGCGCTTGTTAGCTCTATTAAGCCTGTTCATTTTACTTCAAATCCTGCCATGCCGAGCGCAGAGGGCAGGACTCAAGACAAACGCACTCTGTTGGGGCGCAGCCACTCCCAATGTCGGTGTAGAGTTAGGGCTTTCGCCACGAACCACGTTAAACGTTGCGGCAGCCTACAATCCGTGGAACTTCAGCCGTGGGCGCAAAATGCACCTATGGGCTGTGCAGCCCGCCTTGCGCTACTGGTTCTGCCAGCGTTTCGAGGGCCATTTTGTGGGTGTGCACGCCCACGCAGCTCAGTATTACGGCGGTTTCAAACAAAAACTCTACGACGGCTACTTGGCCGGAGGTGGCATCAGTTATGGCTATGCTTGGCTACTTTCTCCACACTGGAATGTTGAGGCCGAGATAGGCATAGGCTATGCCCGTCTGTGGTACAAGGAGGGTGAACGCATCTACTGCGAAAAGTGCAGTATATCGCGTCGCCACAACTATTGGGGGCCAACCGTGGCCAACTTGAGTGTGGCTTACGTGTTTTAAGCACAGAAGGCTCTTGTCAGCCTCGTGCAAGTAGTTCAACACATGGGTGTTGTCCGTCCATTCGTACGCTGTGGCAGGCAGCAGCAAAATATCTTTTTTTAATCATGCGTATTTTACATACATTGTCGTTACTGTTGGCTTTATCGCTGACGGCAGGTTGCGCACACCATAATTTCGAGCAAAATCGTGTGCATCTTGAAGCAGATATGTTGCCGCTGTGGCACACCAATGCAGCCGGTCGCGCCGTGGTGCACACCACCTTTGTTGTGCCGCGTAAGGCACTGACGCGCCGCCAGCGTTTGATAGTCGTGCCGCAGATGGTGATTGGTGCCGACAGTGTGGTGGCCGAACTCACCCCCTTGGTAGCCGACCGCCGTCAGTTCAGTCGCAAGTTGCATCGCCGGCAGGTGCTCGAGGGTTACGCTGACCCTTACAGCCCCATGGCCTTGCATTATGACAAGCAGCATGTGGCCCTTCTGCCCTATGCCGACACATTGCACATGCCCCTTCCCCTGCGTCAGGTCCGCTTGCGTGCAATGCTCACCACCGATGGTTGTGGCCGCTGCACAGCCATCGACACATTGGCTATGGGGCGTGCAGTCAATGCAGTGGCCGACTTGCCGCAGCAACTGGCACAGTTTGCACCACACACCTTTGTGGTACGTCCCAAGGTGGTGACGGGCCAGGGCGAGGCGCGCTTGCTCTTTGTAGTAGACAAGTGGGACATACGTGCCGACATGGGGCGCAACCGCGTCGAACTCGATTCCATGACAAAGCGTCTGCGCCCGGTGCTCACCGACTCACTTGCCACACTCACCAGCCTGACCATAAGCGGTGCGGCTTCGGCCGAGGGCAGCTACCGTCACAATTTGATGTTAGCCACCAATCGTGCCGCCTCGGCCCGCCGTTGGTTGCTTGAGCAGTTGCATTTGCCGCCGCGTTATGCCGCGCAAATTAAGGTGAGTGCCCGCCCCGAAGGCTGGCAACCCGTGTTGGCAGCCATGACCGCTGCAGGTTGTAAGGACTCAGTGCTCGTCAGCAACATATTAAAGCAACATCCGGGTGGCAATGACGATGTGCAGGAGCGGTACATACGCCGTTTGGCCTGCTGGCCCGACATACGCGACCACTATTTGGCAAAGGACCGCCGTGTAACCTACACCTATGTTTACACTTTGCGCAATTTTACGACCGACGCCGAAATGCTACGCCTCTACGCTACGCGTCCCGATGCTTTTAACGAAGACGAGTTGCTGCACGTGGCCGACCTCCAGTCCACCGACACGGCGCGCATGGAGGTGTACCGCACAACCTTGCGCCATTACCCCCAGTCGGTAGTGGCTGCCAACAACTTGGCTGTGCTCCTGCTGCGTGCCGGCCATGCTGCCGAGGCCGTACAGACAGCCTCGGCCATTGCCCCCGACCGCCGTAGCGACACGTTGCGTTGCACCCTGGCCTATGCCATGGCAGCACAAGGCCGTTATGCCGAAGCCCGTCAGGTGCTTGGTGCAGGTGAGGACTCATGCCTGAGACAAGCCCGCCAGGCTATCGACAGCATGGAATAAGTAGTTGTGCCTAAAAAACGGTGTGTAGACCGAATTAGTTAAAAAACAGACAAGCTAAACGGGACAAGCAAGACTCCCGACAACGGGTAAATACAGTCTATACAATGACAAAAGTAATCAAACAAATGTTCGTACTCATGTGGCTGCCGGTGCTGTTGGTTAGCTGCATTCGTGACGAATTGCCACCTTGTCCGCCCTTGTCCTTGCATGTGGGTGTGGCCGACTACAATTACAGCAATGCGGGCAGCTTTGCCGACGAACCGATAAAGCCCGAACAAGCCCCCTTGTCCACCTATGTCAAATCGGTGGCATGGCACATAGTTGATGTGCAAACGGGGCGTGTGGTGGCCGAGCAGCACGTTTTGCCAGCTTCAGACACCGCATGCCAAGCCACCATCAACCTGCCGGCCGACTTGCCTTTTGGCAAATATGCCGTAACTGTGTGGGGCGGACTTGAAAATGAGACTGAATTGCCCGCGATTTTGCCGCTCGATGAGGCTGGCGACCCCTACCTCGTGTGCGACACCGTGCAGTACGATGCTTGGCATTATGACCACACCTTGCTGCTGAAACGCGTCAAGAGCAAACTTCACATTGAGGTAGAGAACCTGCCGCCGCAGTATCATGCTGCTGCCTTGTCAATAACAGAAACGGGGCTGTTTGCCGAGGTGGACGACAAGTTTTGCTACAAAGGAGAGTGTGTGATGCGCAACAGTTTGCGGTTTGCTGGCACAGAGGTTGACACACACACCATTTTGCCTCCTTCGGTGGCACGCAATGCCACCCGTGTGGGCATTGGCATATACGACGAGAATGGCCGCCTCGTGCCGCAACTCGCCCCCACTGATGTGGTGACCACCCTTTACCGCAACACCATAACAGGTCTGCGCTATGTGTATGACACCGAAAAGAAAGGGTACGACATATATGTGCGCATCAACGACGAATGGGAGGCAGCACACACTTTGGACATAGAATAACTCGATAGAATAACACGCAGGCGGAAATGCCGGGCCGACAAGTTGACAAGCAAGCATGGCATGCCACATACACTTTAATTACGTTAAGTAGGTATTCAAAATTAGTTTATATAATCATGTTCAGAATTAGTCGATATGCCTTGGCGCATTCTTTCGTCCATAAACTTAGGTTTCATCGGTCACGTAGCCCGCTACGCTCCCTCTTCAACCTATGTTTCTGAACGAAATACTGCACCAATTCATATCAACTAATTTTGAACACCTACTTAAGCGTAGAATGACCAGAAACTTATAAAACTCGGCAAACGATCCTGTCACCACGTAAACTTGTCAGATTGTTTGCTAATTCCGCCAAAGCATAAGGATAACACATAAACTGGTGCTCAAAAACACCAGCTTAACTAAAACATTAAAACAATGAAGAAGTATTTCATTTCAGGTGCAATGCTTGCAGGCCTCATGTCGCTTGCAGCTTGCAGCAACGACGAAGGCGTCGTGGCAGACAACAATGGAGCTGAACAGCAATTTACCATTACATTGGCAAGCAGTGGCGACCGTGCCACACGTGCCGCAGCCGACCGCACGCTCGAGAGCGAAGCTGCTGGCCAAAGCATTGAGAAGGTAACACTCGTAGTACGTTCGCAGGACGATAACAAGGTGGTATACACCTACACACTCGACAACTGGAACGGCACAGCCACTAACTATGATACCAATGGCCATGGCAAGAAACTCACCTTTACCATACCCAAGGCCGACAAGTTGGGCGAAGGCAAATATGTTGTGACGGCAGTAGGCTACAATGAAGGCAACTACACTTTGTCTTTGCCAAACAAAGGCGATGTTGTAGACAAGAATATAACTGCCACCACACCGACAGGTGCCGAAGCCAAGGAGGTGTTTGCCGGCGAGAAAAAGTTTAACGTGACAGCCGATAAGAAGATTGATGTAACTGATGCCAGCAAGGCAATACAGAGCGTAGATGTGACCCTGCACCGCCAGGTGGCCGGTGCTTATGGCTACTTTACTTCAATTCCTGCCAAGATAGGTGATACCGATGTGGCCAGCATACGCATGGTATCGCGCAGCAAGAACACGGTGCTCACATTCGGCTCATTCAACAGCTCATTTACGACAACTGATGCCAAGGTGATGTATATGGTTAATGGTTCGGTGCCTGCCGGCAAAACAGCCAAATTCCTTAATGGCGATGAAGCAAATGTATTGTTCAGTGCCAAAATAACCGACTGGTTCCCCGGTGGCGACGAGAACAATGATGGTGTGTACGACAAGAAAGACACCAACTGGACACAGCACTACACCGGCAGCTACTTGAAAGGCTCAGTGTTTGCCAGTAATTTTATCGTACCGTTCAGTGCAACGCAGGGCAAGTCAACCCTTGAACTGCAATTGCTTGATGCAACAGGCAATGTGCTCTATGCTTGGCCTGTGAAGTTGGACGCATCGAATGCACAGGTAGGTAAGACGGGCGAGACGGCATCAGCCAATTTGTCGGACCCAAGCACAACCATGGGCTTTGCCGAGACTGCCGATGTGTTCAGCTTGTTCCGCAACCACATCTACTCAATAGGTATTCACAGGCAGGGTACCACCAACCCCGATAAAACCGTTCCTGGTACCGATCAACCCACTGACTTGAGCAAGATACAGAACATTGTAATCCGCGTGAACGACAACTGGGAAGCTCTGCATCACATGAGCATTGACGAATAGTCTTATTGGCTTAAACCCTAAAATTACATACAAAAGGTTCAAGGGCGTTGTGCTGTGTGTGCAGGTTCTTGAACCTTTTTGCTTTAGAATAATTTTTGTATGGTAAAAGCATTGTCGTAGATGCCATAAATATGCGCTTGGGCGTTTTACCATACATCAATGTATTATGCGCAATGAATTATTCTATCAAAATATGTGCCTCAATCGTGGTGGCATTATTGTGTGGGTTGTTGCCTTCGTGCACAGCCGACACCGTGTTGGCAGATGAGGGTGCCACGCAAGACCATGTGAGCGTATGTTTGCAAACATCGGCTCGTGTGCAACGCACTACGCTGCAAAGCTCAGACAATGTGCAGCATGTGGAGTATGTGCAACTGTACATATTCAAAGGCACAGGCAGCGATGCCGAGTGCATTAAAAGCCTCGATGTAGACTGGCAACAATCAACTGGCCAGACGGCGTCGCAATTTTACAAAATAGACCCTAACATTTTCGTTTACGACGGAAGTACTACATACACCCTGCTGGCTGTTGGCCTTGACAATAAGCCCGGCGCCACCGCTGAGGGTGCAGGCCCTACTTACAATCTGCCAGCAGCCATAACCAATGGCACCACGCTCGGACAAGCCGTGGCCCGTTTGGCCACTGGCAAGACTGCGCACGATATGAACCATGCTGAACTCTTTGCCGGCACGGCTGAATGCGTGCCCCAACGTGGCAACAACTTGGTGACCATTGACCTGTACCGGCGTGTGGCCGGGGTGCAGGCTTATCTTAACGACATACCCGAGGGGGTGACCGACATCAAGTTGGTGCTGTATAAAGACCAACATAGCGAAGTGCCCCTTGTGGCAAAGCCCGATGCCGCAGATGGCACCTATCTGGACCACGGCACGGCCACAGCCGATGGCAGCACCACACTGCTTGACCTGCCGGTGAATGAAGGCACGCTGGCGGGAGTGGCCGTGACGGGCACCACGTTGAAAAAACGTGTCGGAACAGTGCTTGATGGCGCTTATGTGTTGCCGGTAGAGGCCTCGGCCGACCAAGGTATTGGCACGCTTAATTTGAAACTTTACAAGGGCAGTGTGCTGTATAAAACCTACCGTGTGGCGGTGGACGATGGCAAGACTCGCAGCTACAACTTTCCGCTCCGGGCAAATTGCTTCTATACCATCGGTACACTCAATTTGCAACAAAATGAGCCGCTCAGCTTGGGTGAGGCAACCGCTGACATAACCATACAGGTAGAGCCGAATTTTGAGAAAGATCATGACTTTGATATTCAGTAAAAAGAAGTATCGATGCACCCGGCTGTTATGCGGGGCATTGGTAGCTGTGCTTGCAGCCTGCAGTGATGACATCGCCACGGTGCCGCCTCAACCGACAGTAGGTGAGGTGGACAGTGAAAGCGTTGTTGTGCCTGTAAGTATCACCTTTGGCAGCACTTATGCTTTACCCGCAAACACCACCCGCTCGGCACCACCGGGTGCGGCTACCGACCCTTACGACCCGAAGGTGGACGGCGAGGCCGCTGCAGTGCAAACCGACCATGTGCGTATCGTTGCCTTCAGACGCAAGGTGACAGGTGACGACGAAGCAAGCAGCGAGGCTGTTGACGAGGCTGCAACCATTAGCGACAGTGAGTTCGTTTATGACCCTACCAATGACCAAAAGGTGACGTGTAGCTGTGCCTCCGCTTCGGACCACCGCTTGACGGCTACGGGCAAACTCAAAAAGATGCGCGGCTATCAGTACCGTGTCATTGCTGTGGCCTACAGTTCGAGCATTGCTCTCCCACCATCGCATAACTTGATACCCGCTGCCACGGGTGAGCAAAACTTGTTTATGCTTAATTTGCAAAACGGTACCACTCTGGCTGAGGCGCAAGCCGACATAGTCAAGGCCAATGTGACTGGCTGGAAGGAGTTTTTGTATGGTTCTTTTGGTCTAAAGAATGATAAGTGCTTGAGTGGTTACCTGAGTTATGCGCCGCAGTTGTTCTATGGCGAGTGTCATACGGCTATGGGCAACCGTGTGGTGCATTTCAGAGAGCAGCAGAGCAATGGCGAGATAATTTCGAACTCACCATTGACGGGTGTGTTGTACCGCGGCATGGCACGTGTGGAAATGACACTCAGCATAGACAAGCAGAGCAAGGGCGATGTGCATTGGGTGGCTTTGATGGCCAACCATACCAACACCGCGGTCAAACTCAATAGCTACGATGCCTTTGCGCAGGCTTTCAACCCGATAACTCAAAAGCTTGACAAGGACTCCTATACCGTGATAGCTATGGCTGAGGGCAACGATGTGATAGCCGAAGGCAGCACCATAACTCTTGGGGCTTGGGTGTTGCCCACGGCAACCCGCTTGGCACTGCGTGTGTTCTGTAAGGACCTACTACTACGACAACCGCTCGACTATCCCATTACAACCGCCAATGTGTCGTCTGCCGAACAGGGAACGGGCATTATCGCTCCCGACGTGAGCGATAACACCTATTATTTACGTCGCAATCAACTTTACAGATTTAAGGGGAAGCTCTCGACTATTACGGGAAAGAGCCAGTTGGGAGACTAAAAGCATATAAAGAACTATGATACAACGCATAAGTGTGCTATTAACTTGCTGCTTGTTGCAGTTTGCTACCGCGGTGCTGGCGCAAAGTGCCAGCGATACGCCTACGGCCGACGGACTGCTTGACAGCAGACGCACCGTGTGGTACGACCGCGATGCCAATGAAAATCAGCCAACAGTGTCGAACTGGAAGTATCTGGAAAACCGCCGGGCACTGGTGGGCAGTGGTTGCACGGTGAACAAACTGGTAAGTGCCGTAGGGGTGGGCGAGTGGGCCGACAGCTTGGGCAATATAACCAACGAGGACTTGTCGGACTATGCCACTTTCCCCTCGGTGCTTAAAGCGGGCGTGACGGTCAACCCCATAGTGAGTGTGCGCGATAAGAACAACTATTATGGCGAGGGCACTGAAGCTGGTTTTTGTGTGGTGGCCTCATCGGGGGCCAGTGTGCTTACCCTTGATGTGGTAAAGGCTATGAGCCTGGTGTTCTATCGCGATGGCGTGCTGGGTAGCACCATTCCTGTGCAGGAGGGCCAAAATGCTGGTGGGGTGAGTTTGACGCTTATCAAAATCCCCGGTTCGGACGAGACATGTATATGCCTTACTGCCAAGGCGCGCGAAATATTTGACGAGGTGTGTTTGCAGCCCTCGGGCGGTGTGAACCTTGACTTGGGCATGGCACTCAAAATTAAATATGCCTTTGTGGGCCGTGTGACACAGACACTGCTCACCGATAATGGTGTGAAAGCCTATGGCGAAAAGGTGGGGACGACTGCTCCCGGGGCTTACATCAAGTCGGTGTCGGGAGAGAACCCCGTGCTGCTCGGTATACCTTTTCCGGTAACAGATGAGGAAAAGAAGAGACTTGTTGACGATGACCTGAACAACTATATGTCGCTCACCCCGTTTGTGGGATTGGCTTACATGGGCGGTGCAAAGATAGAATGTGCCCCAGGAGGCGAGAACGATAACGGACAGGAAGTGTTCAAGGCTGGCAGCGAGGTGGGCTTTAAGTATAAAAATGTTGCGTTGCTCGACCTGTCGCTCGGGTCGGCCGTTAACATAGAACTGTTTAACCGCGCAGGCAAGAATGTGCAGACCGAGACCCTCTCGGCCGGCGTACTTGGTTTGGGCGTGGCCACGGGGGGTGACGGCACGGCATCAATACTGGCCAAATGCGACTTTTCGGGGGCGCGCATAGCCTTTTATGGCGGTTTGAAAGTGGACTTGGGCGGCACGCGTGTGTATTATGGCTTTGTGAAGGAGGCCCCCGATGTGGCACACCATTGTGACATACGTACCACTACCAACACCAATGTGTGCGACTCGCAAACATCATTCCAACTGCACAGCAATCCGGCCCTGTCGGTAAGCTGGACGCTGTTGCTGCAGCCCGAAGGGGCTAATGCCAAGGTGACAGCCTCGGGCTATGTGACGGGAATGAATGTGCCAGGCGAATACACCTTCCGCGCCACGGCAGCTGATGGCTGCCACGACGATGTGACACTGGTGGTGGGTGACAACTTTGGGCTGGACAAGACCGAGCATTGCGGCACAGACTTTGTAAACCTTGACCAGGCTGTGTATGGCACTTATACCCTGATGAACGACCAGATACCTGATGGCTCGGGTTCGTTGGTGTCGATATCTAACCTTGAACATGCTGAGAACTTGCTCGACAAGGACTATGGCAACTATGCCACTTATGTGGGTGGCCTCGGTGTGGCCAATAATCTGGCTATTGCAGGTGTGCAGCGTACAGACGGACTCATGTTTGATGGCACAGCCGACCAACAGGGGGCTGTGAATGTGGGCTTCGTGGTGGAGAGCGACAATGAGGTGATTGATGCTAAGGTGTTGGAGTTCTTCCAAATACGCTGCTACAAGGATAACAAGGAGGTGTACCGGCATGTCATTAGCGAGAGCAATGCCATTGGGGCGGGTGTGGGCACCAGCACAAAAACGCAGAAGGTGCGTTTCAGCATACGTGTCGAACCTATTGACAAGGACGCCAAGCCCATACAGTTTGACCAGATAGTGTTGTGGAAATCGGGTGTGCTCGATCTTGGACTGTCAAAGTTGAAACTTTACTATGCCTTTATGGAGGATAGCAACTCGCCTTGTGCCAATGCGTTGAGTTGCGGGGCAGTGGTGTTGAGTGATACAACTGGCACCAGCATCAATGCCAATGCTTGCCAAATGGCAGGGGCTGTAAAGGTGGCGGGGGTTGACGATAACCTGAGTTGCCTGGTTGATGGCAATCTTAACACGGCCATGACCATAGTGAACACTGTTGATGTGGGGGGTGGCTCGGTAATAGCGGTGAATATGGGCCACACACTTGACTTCCGTCACCAGTTGGGCATTGTGGTGGACCAAAAGACCTATGCTCTTGGGGCTTCGGTGGGTGCTTGGCTCACGGTCGAAACCTATTATAAGGGTAAGCCTACGGGTGATAAGTTTACCGATTGGAAGGTGCTCGGGGCCAATGTGATAGGTTATGGCGAGAAGAATTTGTTGCTTATGCAGCCCAAGGAAATGTATGACGAGATAAGGCTGACCATAGCCGGGGTGGTGTCGGCATTAGACGTTCAAAAGTTTTACGGCATATTCCTGCGTGGGGATATTGACAACGATGGCATTCCTGATTGTAAGGACACGGTATCGTGCAAAACTACAATAAAGGACATTGCTATTACTGATGTATGTAAGGGCGGCAGCATTACTGTAAGTGGTACAGGTACCTCGGAAACGGACTACCGTGTGGTGATGAAGGAGCAAGGGATAAATGACGCATTTACGACGAGCACCACTGGAGACTTTTCGCGAACTTATGTGATGTCGGTGTCCGGACGCTATAATTTGCTGGTATATGATGGCAGTGGCAATTTGCTGACCAGTGTGCCATATACGGTACACCCTAATCAGACGACTTGGCGCAAGAATGCCGCTACGGCCGACTGGAATGAGTGGAATAACTGGACGAATGGCTCACCCTATTGTTGTACGGATGTGGTCATTCCCTCGCAGGCGGTGCGTTACCCTGTGCTCAGTGTGGCCGAGTCTGAGGTGATGCGTGCTGACTTGTTTTGCTGCAACAATATTCATTTTGAACCGCAAGCGGCAGTGGGCGCACCACAATGTCTGAACTATACCAAGGCGTGGGTAGAGTGGGCGCTTGCTCCCAACCGCTATTACTTGCTTGCACCAACATTGCATGATACCTATACGGGTGATGCGTTTGTGCCGGCCAGCATGAAAGGCGTGCAGACTGGTGATTACTTTACAACGCTTGATGAGACAAGTGCACCGCAAAACCGCTTTAATCCTATCATATACCAACGCTTGTGGAACAAGACGGCCCCTGGAAAACTGTTGGGTGATGGAACAGGCGAGCAGACGACTGTGGCTGTGACGCAGACGGAGTGGACCAACCACTTTAACCATCTGAAGCATTTGTATGGTTGCGGTGAAGGCTTTTCGTTGTGGGTGGATAACGATGCACTGCCCGCAACGCAGGTGTTCCGTTTCCGCTTTCCGAAGGAGCATACTGCCTATAATTATTACAATAACTATGACCGCACACAGCTTGCATTGCAGGAAACGGACTTTGACCGAAGTCGGGCAGGGCGCTTTGTGTACGAAGACGATGCAAACACCACACCGGAGAATTATACTTATAAGGGCTATGTGGGTGGTGGAGAAAATACGCAGCAGCGCCATGTGTATAAGGGAAGCGTGCCGTTGACATTGCACCTTTCGGGCGAAAAAGCGGGTACATTCTTTTTGGTGGGTAATCCGTTTCAGAGTTATATCAATGTGGCTCGTTTGCTCAAGGGCAATGCTTCTGTCATAAAAGGTGTGAAGCTTTACGATGGTAATACTAACAATACCGCCGTGTTGGCTGATGGACAATTGGTGGGTGATGCCATGCGCATTGGGCCGGGAGAGGCTTTCTTTGTGGAGACTGCTGAGGCTCAACAGTCGATAGACTTGGTGTTGAACGGTGGCATGCTGACCGATGAGGTGCCGGAGGAGGGGGCCGCCGCAGATGCTTTGCGCTTGACTCTGACGAGCAAGCATACGGGGCTTGAGGCTTCGGCGTGGATTGTGACGGGAACAAAGGGCTTGAAGGGCTCGGCCACCTTGTTTGATGCCGGGGCCAAGCCGCAGCTGGCTCTGTTCGCTCAGTCGCACGATGGGGAAGCTTGTGATGTGACGGTGTTTGATGGCAGGGCTTTGGACCTTGGCATATATGCGGCACAGCATGACACGCTGACTTTGCGCTTTGCTGCAAAGGGGCATACTGATTTGACGAACTATGCTTTGCTTGATCGTTTGACGGGTGATGTGTGCGCGCTTTATCAGGGTATGACATTGACGCTGAACACGTGTGGAACGGATTTGGGACGTTATGCCTTGGTGGCTGCAAAGACAGCCGTAAAATGTGAAACTGTTTGCCATTCTCATTCTTTGAGGGTGGTGGGGCATGACGTGCAGGTGCGTTCGGACGCGTCGGACCTATGTGAGTTGCAGGTGTTTGCAACTGATGGACGATTGGTGGCCACATCGCGTGCTGCACACGCGCAGTTGTTGGAATGCCGTGGTGTAGAAACTGGGCTGTACGTATTGCGCGTAACGGACGTAAAGGGCAAGTGCACCGTATACAAAGTGTGGGTGGATTGAATGAGATGTGTTGCTTGCTTTGCTTCGCCAAGTTAGGCTGCACCTCGGAAATGAAAATGAAAGTCTTTTGGACTTTCATTTTGCATTTCACTCACCTTGCACTAACTTTGCTTTGCCAAGTTAGGCTGCACCTCAGTAAAGCGAAAGAAAAAGTACACTTTTTCTTTCGCTTTACTTTCGGTTTGCACTAACTTTCCTTCGTCAAGTTAGGCTGCGGTTCGGAAATGAAAATGAAAGTCTTTTGGACTTTCATTTTGCATTTCACTCACCTTGCACTAACTTTGCACCTAAAAACTCACGATGAGTGCTTTAGATATTATAAATAAGTATTATGCCGACAATGAGCCTTTGCGCAAATTGCTCATAAAACATAGCAAACAGGTGACGGATAGGGCGCTTAAAATCGTTGATAATCACCCCGAACTGCACATCGACCGTGCCTTTGTGGAACAGGCGGCCATGCTGCACGATATAGGCATATTCATGACCGACGCACCTGCCATTCACTGTCATGGCACGCACCACTACTTGATGCACGGCTATCTTGGCGGACAACTGATGCGCAAGGAAGGACTCGACAAGGTGGCGCGCGTGTGCGAACGCCATACCGGCACCGGACTCACACCTGAGGTGATAAAGGCACGCGAATTACCTTTGCCCGAAGGCGACTACCGGCCCGAAACACTTGAGGAACAACTCGTGTGCTATGCCGACAAGTACTACTCAAAGAGCCACCCCGACCGCATACGCTCTGCCGAAGATACAGCTAAAAGTCTCGAAAAAATTGGACACGAGGGCGTGGACATTTTTTGGAACTGGGTAAAGCTGTTTGAACCCGAATTGCTCCCCTCGGCCCGGCAGTGAACAACCTGCCCCGTAAGGCGCACCCGGCATTTACCCCGTATTATATCCCCCTCCCAACACAATTCATGCGAAAACTATCTCTCTTCATACTGTCATTGCTGACCACACTATGCGTTGTGGCCAGCCACTTGCGTTTGCAGCCACAGCAACCGGCTGTGCTAGCAGTACACGACAGTGTGACGACTGACACCACAACTACCAAACAAACCGCCGCCACACCACGCACCGCAGACGCAAAGCCGCGTGTGCCGAAGGACGAGGCGGCCGCCACGGACACCACAACCACACACCGCGATTCGGTGAAGGTGGACACAGTCAAGACCAAACCAGGCATTGACTCGCCGGTTGAATATCAGGCTGCCGACTCCATGGTATACGACGCCGCCAGCGGACTGGCCTACCTTTACGGCAAGGCACAGGTGAACTATCAGAACATGCAGCTGACGGCAGCCAAAATATCGATGAACATGGACTCGAGCATGGTGCATGCAGAGGCCCGTGCCGACTCGACGGTGGAGGGCGGGTTCGACGGACGTCCGCAATACACACAGGGCACTGACCAATATGACAGCGAGCGCATGTCGTTCAATTTCAAAACCAAAAAAGGCTACATTCTCAACGTCAATACCAAACAGGGCGACGGCTTTATGACGAGTGAACGCTCAAAACGTGCCGCCGACGGTACACTCTACCTCGAAAAGGGGCGTTACACCACTTGCGATGCCAAGCACCCGCACTTTTATTTGGCACTGTCGCGTGCCAAGGTGCGGCCGGGCAAGGACGTGGTGTTCGGACCGGCACACCTGGTGGTGGAGGACGTGCCACTGCCGCTGGCCATACCCTACGGCTTCTTCCCGTTCAACAAAAAGTATTCGTCGGGCTTTGTCATGCCATCGTATGGCGACGAAACGAGCCGCGGATTTTACCTGCGCGATGGTGGCTACTATTGGGCCATCAACGACTATATGGATCTCAAGGCCCTGGGCGAAATCTACACCAAGGGCTCGTGGGGTTTGAGTGCCGAGACCAACTACAACAAGCGCTACCGCTTCCGCGGCAACTTTTACTTTAGCTACTTGCGCACGGTGGAGGGCGAAAAGAATATGCCCGACTATGCTGTGACAAAGAGCCTCAAACTGCAATGGACACACACCAAGGACTCGAAGGCTATGCCCAACACCACCTTCTCGGCACGTGTGAACTTTGCCTCCGAAAACTATGAGCGCAAAAATCTTGAAAGCATGTACAACCCCCTGTCGTACACGCAGAGCACCCGCGCCAGTTCGGTAAGTTTTGGCCACACCTTTACCAACATCGGGCTAAGCATATCGGCCTCGGCCAACTTGACACAAAACATGCGCGACTCCACCATAGCCCTCACACTGCCCGATGTGAGCATATCGTTGGCACGCTTTTACCCCTTCCGCCGCAAGCATCAGGCAGGCAAGGAGCGGTGGTACGAAAAGATTTCGATGTCGTACACCGGACAAATGTCAAACTCCATCACCACCAAGGAGAACCTGCTCTTTAAGTCGAACCTGATAAAGGACTGGCGCAATGGCATGCAGCATCGTGTACCAATCGATGCCACCTTCCAGCTGTTCAAGTACATCAACATATCGCCATCGTTCTCGTTCCGCGACATCATGTATGCCTCACGCATCAACCGCTCGTGGAACACGCTGCTGCAGCAGGAGGTGTGCGACACCACCTATGGCTTTTACAACCTCTACGACTGGAATGTGGGCGTAACAGCCAACACCACGCTCTATGGTTTTTACAAACCCTGGAAAAAGCTCTTTGGCGGAAAGATTGTGGCCATTCGCCACGTGTTCAAGCCCGCTATCACCTTTAGCTATGCGCCCGACTTTACCGCCTCGCGTTATGGCTACCGCAAGGAGTATGAACGCACCGATGCCTCGGGCAATTCAACCATGGTGGCGTATTCGCCCTACTCAAATGGCATATATGGTTACCCCTCGGGGTCGAAGCAGGGCTTGATATCGATGTCGGTGTCGAACAACCTCGAAATGAAGGTGCGCTCCGACCGCGACTCTACGGGCTACCGCAAAATATCGCTCATCGACGAACTTTCGGCCTCGCTGTCGTACAACATGGCGGCCAGCCGCCAGCCGTGGAGCAACCTCAGCACACGACTGCGACTGAAGTTGGGCAAGAACAAAACCTTCTCGATGGCGGCAGTGTTTGCCACCTATGCTTACAAGTTCAACGAAAACGGCCAGGTGGTAACCTCCGACCGCACGGAATGGAGCTACGGCCGGTTTGGACGTTTCCAAGGCATGTCGCAGAACTTGTCGTACACGCTCAACAACCAGACGTGGAACAAGTTGATGGATTTTCTGCACGGACGCCGCAAGGCCGACAGTTCGGCCAAGGACAATACAGCAGACGCTGATGCCGACGATGTGGAAGATGCCAATGTGGACCCCGACTTGAAGACCGCGCGCAAGGGTGGGCGAAAACCCAAAAACAAGGCCAAGGTTGATGCCGATGGCTATCTCACCTTCAGCATGCCATGGTCGCTCACGCTGTCGTATGGCATCACCATGGCCGAGGACCGCAGCCGGCAAATCAATGTGCGCCGAATGCGCTACCCATTCTCGTTTACGCAGACGCTCAATGCTTCGGGTTACCTGCGCATAGCCGAGGGGTGGAACATTTCATTCTCGTCTGGCTACGACTTTGAAATGCACAAGTTGTCAATGACAACCATGTCGCTCTCGCGCGACTTGCATTGCTTTGAAATGTCGGCCAACGTGGTGCTCAAGCCTTATTCGTCGTTCAACTTCACCTTCCGCGCACGTGCCTCCGAATTGGCCGATGCCTTGAAGTGGGAGAAACGCAGCTCTTACTCAACCAACGTGGAGTGGTACTAAACGAGGGTAGAGTGGGAGAGTGGCCCATGCCGCACGTACATACATTCATTCTAAAGCATAACACTACATACCAATTTAACAGACACAAGTTATGAAACTGAAATCACTCTTTGCTCTGGCGGCAGCTACTATTGCAGCCGCAGCCTTTGTAACGTCGTGTGATGACGCAGACAACGACTTTCACCAGTTTTACTGGCAAGGCACACATAACAACAACGCCCTCATTGTTTATGCTGACCAAACAGAGGACTCAATCAAAGTGACGAGTACCGATACTTGGACATATACTTGCGAGAGCGACTGGATGCAGATGTCGGTTAACGGCAAGCCTGCTCCCGACACACTCGTGGTGCGCAAGGGCTACATTGACCGCAGCCGTGCCACTTTCACTTTCACGCCCAACACAACGGGCCAGGAGCGCACAGCCACTTTCACGCTGACAAATCCCACCAAGCACATTGGCTCGTTCAGCCCCGTGTTTACGCAGAAGCCTTATCTCAACATCAGCCTGCCGGTTTACGACAACACTACGGGCACTTTCACACTCAAGAATATCAACTCTGAGGGTTTGCACAGCGCTACCACCAAGGATGGGGTTACCCTCACAGCCAAACCGGTCATCACCTTTACGGTGTATGCCGACGGGGCCGAACTTACCGGATTTGATGATTGCGACTGGCTTACGCACACCCTTTCGCCGGCCGACATACGCAAGAATGTGCTTTGCACCGACACGCTTAAGGTGTCGCGCAACACTACGGGCCATCAGCGCAGCGTGACGCTCACGCTCAAGTCGAATGGCGTCAGCACTCCCATCACGGTGGTACAGAATTAAGTTTGGCATTACAGCATCATTTACTGTAAACCACTAAACGCTACCAGCAAACGCAAGCACTAATGGGGGCGACGCGTCTCGCGTCGGGAAAAATGCAATGTTCTTACACTAAATAATGGTTCGTTGGCAGCACTAATTACACGCCTGTCTGTGAGCCTTAGCCTAAAATTCCGACGCGGGACGCGTCGCCCCCATTAGTGTTAGCGTTTGGTGCTTGAATCCGATCGTATACGTTTTGCCGGACAGTAATAATTGCCATTAGCATGGCGGCCGTCGCGTTATCCTTGCTCATGTCATTTTAATTATTTATCTTTGCAGAAGATAGGCTGCACTTCGGCATAAAGTTCAAGCGAGCTTGACTTTCTGCTCTCGGTTTGCACTATCTTTGCAGAAGATAGGCTGCACCTCGGCAAAACACTCAAACAAGTTTGGTGTTCAGCTCTCGGTTTGCACTGTCCCGGCCCCGTAGCTTAGCTGAATAGAGCGTCAGATTCCGGTTCTGAAGGTCCAGGGTTTGAATCCCTGCGGGGTCACTACACACCTTTTGTGCGTTACAAGATAATGAGGAGGATCCGTCAAAATGTGATGGACCCTCCTCGTTCTTTTTATTTTGATCACCAGTTTACCAAAAACACACGCAAAGCCTCGACATTGGCATTGGGCTGACAGTCGGTCACGGCAGAGTCTACTGCATGAATAACGCCTGCCGCACCACCCACGGCAGTGGTTAATACCTCCTTGTAGGCAGCAACGTTAGGCCCCATGGCACCCCCCAGTTGGTGTCGAATGCCTCTTTCACATATTTCTGTTCAAGCCCAGCCTCGTTCATGTGGGCCAAGCAAAGGTAAATGGTTTGTCTTTCTTACATGGTTGTAATATTTCTTGTGATGGATTATACGTTATAAATCGCACTACTTTTTGTGCAGTTTTTGTTGAATACTGCACTACTTTTTGTGCAATTATGGTCAAATGGGGCTTATTGGGGGTATATTGCACAAATAATAGTGCAGTTTCTTGTAAATATTGCACTATTATTTGTGCAGTTATATGTACACTAGTGTTGTCAGTTCTTATGTAATTTGTAGTGATAACATAATGGAACGAACAATTAATGAGTTCTCTTCATCAGGCGTCAGCCCTTATGTATCTTACAGGCAGGGCGGGCAGCCCTGCCTCAGCTTATGTAAAAAACCACGGTACTAACCTTATGTTCTTATGTTTTCGCGTTAGCGACAAATCTCAAAACTCATGGGACGCGTCGCTCTAAGTTTGCAGCAGTTAAGCGGCGCAGCC
>UMBZ01024145.1_pt1 | contig 26161 bp, 18 predicted proteins | sample 1964091 | NCBI WGS metagenome assembly UMBZ01 (sample SAMEA4835954, study PRJEB28245) | human gut metagenome | biome: gut microbiome; material: fecal sample | place: Denmark | collected 2008
CACTATTATAAATTAAACCTTTTATGTACCTAAGCAACAAAAAGTTGCCCAGGATTTTGTCATGTCGAAGAATTCACTTATCTTAGTGCTGCAAAACAAACAAGGGAATCCGACGATAGACATGGCAAAAATACAAATTAAATCTGAGGAACTCACTCCTTTTGGAGGAATATTTTCAATCATGAAGCAATTTGACTCCACATTGTCATCTGTAATCAACTCAACCCTCGGTCTAAGGTGTAGATCGTTCCATTTCATGGCACGTTTTCTCGCCATGACAGAGCTTAAGTAAACTTAGCTCTGCTCATCTGGTTTAACGAAAGCGTTCGTTTCCATCAGAAGGACACGCTGAAGAGGTTCTTTGAGAGATTTGAACAGAACGGTCTTACTATCAATTATTTCAGAGCTGATTGCGGGTCATGTTCCGAGGAAATCATAGTATGCTACTTTAATGGGGACGTATCTCGAATGGCACCCAAAATAGGAACCGCCGTATGCGGAACCGCATGTACGGTAGTGTGAGAGGTCGGAAAACGAAAGTAGGAAGAAAACTACTTCGTTTTCTTCCTACTCGATTTATTGTTTCCATTACACTCCCGATGGTGGAGATGACAGATAGGACGGTGGAGATGATGGATAGGACGACGGAGATGACCCCGGCTTACTTGGTGACCACCTTGATGATGCACTTGGGTTCACGTCCGGCTTCCTTGGCATACTTGACATAAGTCGCAGTACCCTTGTCCTTGATAATCGTCACCGAATCAATCTTGGAGGATGGCGTCTTCTTCATTTCCGAATAAGGCACTATCTTGCCATTGATGACACAGAGCACATCCTCCTTCTTGTCTACACTTGTGCTTTGGGTTGTATTCACCGTGACGCTGTTGCCGTCGACTTTCGTTACAGTCGTAACCGTCTTCACGTCACTTATGGTTCTGCCTTTGATCTTATAGTCAGAAGTGACGATGACGTGAATGTTGCGCACTGGCTCTATCGAGTATTTCACGATGGTTTTGCCATTGAGTTGACTGCCGTCAAAGTTTTCCACCTGATGTCCATCTATCACATAGACCGGCTTTTTAATCTTCTGCGCACTCATGGTTGCGACAGAGAGTACTGCTACGAGCAGTAAGATAATCGTTCTTTTCATTTTGATATGATTTAGAAGTTTATGGATTGCGATATCAATTCTATGGATGACTCGCCCGAGCCCCACCTGAGCATATACGAGTTGGAGTTACCGTTGTCTGACACGGTACTGACCTTGAACTCGTCGTCGTGAGAAGAGATGACGATATCATCGGGCACCACATCGGCCAGCAGAGCCACCGCCTCCAGCAGTTCTGGGGTACTGATGCGCTCGGTCTGCTTTTCCTGCGCTCTGCCAGCAGACTTGGCGGGTTTGGGAGCCGTCTCTGCGCGAGGTTCTACCTTCTGGGGCGGCGCATCGGGCGTGGTCTCCACTACGAGCTTGACCTCAGCCTGCCGCCTGACCTCAGCCACAGGCTTCTGAGCCATCTCCCCGCTATTCCTCATCATGGGGATAGCGATTACCATGACCGCTACGACACAGGCAGCCACCGCCCAAATCCACAGAGTTGCGCTCTTGGCTTTCTTTCGGGGAACCCGAGCCAGCATGGCGTCCTTTTCATCCTCACTGAAGTCATAGACATCGGTAGAGAAGCTGTCAAACAGCTCCTTATACACCATCCACTCTTCGGGGATAGCCTCAGCCGTGCTGAAGTAGTCCGACAGCAGCTGTTCTTCCGACTCCGTTGTCAGTCCTTGGACAAACCTTTCAAGAAGTTTTCCTATGTTTTCCTTAGTCTGTATCATAACTCTGTCCCTTTCATTAGTTGTACGAGCGCCATCCGAGCCTTGCTTATCATGCCCCGGACCGACGACTCCGACGTTCCCATTATCTTGGCGATATCCGCATACTGCATATTCTCCACATTGCGCATCCTGAGCATTGCCCGTTGCTTGTCTGTGAGCGCCTGAATATTACGTTGCAGCCGTTGCCGTCCCTCCCGTTCCTCCAGCTGTATCTCCGGATTGGCGTGCGAGGCCACCTCCCATGCCCCATCGATAGAGACAGTCTGCCGCTTGTCGCGCAGCATGTTGAGCGATACATTCCGGCAGACCACAGCAGCCATATTCCTCATCTTCGAGGCTTCTGCCACACGGTCTCTGACTACCCACAGCTTCACAAGAGTCTCCTGGACGGCATCCTCTGCATCGTCTGCGTCGTTCAGATAGTGCCTTGCCTGCTTCAGCAGATTGCTGCGCAGACCCTCTACACCATGTATGAACTCTTGTATATCCATCGTCGCTAAGATTTGTTACTACTATAATAACACAAAAAGCCTGGTTTCGCTACCAGAGCAACCAGACTTTTTCTTTATAGTTGTCTACTAAGCCAACCAGATGGTCAAGCATAGCATTATGGATGCGACGATAAACCGCAGAAAACGTCGCAAGATTTGCGACAAAGTTAATAAATAAATGTCGCAACCACAAACAAAAGCAGGGAATTTAGATATAGAAAGACAATAGTACGACTCAGACGATACGCAACCGATGACAGCGCTGCGGGCATTACCATTAGCGGCGCCGTGACCACCATGGGCGGCTCGTAACTTATGACACGAGACCTCATGCCTTATGATACGTAGGCTCGTAACATATGATACGTGGACTCGTATCATAAGGCACGAACCGGCAACCGCCATGAGCACACATATTATCAACGGCTTACACGATATTCAACTACAACCCACAGCGATGCAGCACTACGCTCCATGACGGCATCTGCCTTTCCTACCGCTGCAAAGATGGACTAAGAAAAGGTGATTACGACTTTTTCCGCTGCAAGCATGGACCAAGCAAAGGCGCATACAACATTTATCGCTGCAAACATGGACAAAAAAAAGATGCTTGCTGCCCTCTTGGCTGCAAACATCTATGCTAAAGTCTACGCCGCTACCCTGCTCCACAGCCTGCCTGACGGCTGAGAGGGCAGAGACGGTGGTTATCTCTTCATATACTCCGTGGGAGTGGTGCCATACGCCTTGGAGAAGCACTTGGAGAAGTAGCTGCTGTTGGAGAAGCCCACTGTATACATCACCTCCGACACGCTGAACTTGCCCTCCTTGAGCATGAGCGCCGCCTTGTGCATGCGTATGTCGCGGATATACTCCACGGGCGTCTTGCCGGTCATCGCCTTGAGCTTGCGGTAGAGCTGCTTGCCACCCATGCCCACGATTTCCTGCAGGGTGGTGACGTTGAAGTCTGAGTCTATCATGTGGGCTTCTATCGCCTCGGTGATTTCCTTGAGCAGACGCTGGTCCGCGGGGCTCAACTCGGGTTCCTCGATTTCCACCTTTTCTGCCTGGATGCCCAGATAGCTGTTGGTGAGGTCGAGTATCTCATCAAAAGAGCGATGACCCACCGCGCTCTTCAGGTCTTCGGCCAGTCGGTTGAAGAAACTCATACGTGCGTCGACCTGCTCGAGTATCTCCGCCTTCTGGCGGCGCTCCTCTGCCAGTCGCTTTCTGACCCACACAAACTTGAAGCTACCCCAGGCGATGGCGGCAGCCAGCAGGGTGTAGACGAGTTTGGCCCAGAGCGAGAGATACCATGGTGGCAGTATCGATATGTCGAGCCCGTAGACCTCGTCGCCGATATTTCCCTCACCGTCAACGGCATGCACCGTGAGATGATAGCTTCCATGGGGCAGGCCGTTGTAACTTATGTCCAGATTGCGATGCGTCATATACTGCCAGTCGTGGTCGCTGCCCTCGAGGCGATAGGCATAGACCGCCGAGGGATGGTCTGAGAAGGGCAGGTCGGTAAGCTGCAGCGTGAAGTTGTTCTCGTCGCTCTCTATCACCAGTCTGTCCATGGTGCGCGGAGCCAGCTCGAGGGTTTTCACACGACCGTCGCCGCTGCCGGCTGCCCGACCGTCGGCCATAGCCCCCTGCAGCTGTCGGCCGTTGACCATCACGCCTGCGAGCATGAGCCTCCGGGGATGGGCACTCGCTGTGGGCGCGTCGGCATTGAGCGTCACATAGCCGTCATTGCCACCCATCACCACCTGGCGCTGCGTGGGCGAATAGTAGATGGTCATGGGCGTGATGTCCTGGGGTATCTTGAACCTGAAGCTCTTGCCGTCGAGGCCGATGACACAGCACTCCTGACCGCTCACCACCCAGGTGCGCCCGTCGACATCGCTCATACATGCCACCTTGCCGCCTATCTGCCACTCGCGGGGCTTGACGGGCCATGCGGCTTTGCCCTCCATGACATAGCATCTCACCTTGCCATTGCTGCCCATCCACACATTGCCACGGGCATCGGCCATGAGATAGTTGACCACATCGCCCACGGGCACAGCCTCTACCTTCATGGTCTTGGGATTGATGCGGTCTACGTGGTTGCCGGTCGAAGCCCACACCATGCCCTGGGCGTCGGCCACCAACTGACCCACATGCAGCGCCGAGAGGGCATTGGCGCCGTGGTCGGCAAGATGCACATCGGCCACGAGCGTAGCCGTAGCCGACGGCGATGACGCCTTGGCTGCAGTGACGGTCTGCACGAGCCGCTGGCGGTCTACGACGAAGATACCGCCCATGTATGACGCCATCCACATGCGTCCCTGCCGGTCTTGGAGTATATCATAAGCCCACGCTGTGGAGTATCTGCGCGTGGGGTCGTAGACGATGAAGTTGCGCATCTGGCCCGATCGGCTGTCATAGAGGTTGATGCCGTGGTCGGTACACACCCAGACGCCGCCCTCGCGGTCTTGATAGATTTTGCGCACGCGGTTGTGGCTCAGCGGATACTGGCTGTTGTTCTGCCGATACCATGCCTTGCCCTGTCTTATCACGCCATTGGTGCCACCCATCCACCATTCGCCGTCGCGCGTCTGGCAGAGAGCGTGCAGACAGTTGCCCTCGTTAGACAGGGTAGCCTTGTAGAGCGGAGTATATATATAATAGGTATGGGACGACAGGCGCGACAGCCCGTTGTCGGTTCCTATCCACACATTCTGCCACTTGTCGACATAGCATGCCCACACGATGTTGTTGGGGATAGACGAGGCGTCGTGGGAGTCGTGCTGATAGTGGCTGATGGTACCACTGGCAGCCATGGAGAAAAGTCCGTCGTCGGTGCCGATATACAGGGTGCCGTTGGCAGCAAGGGCAAAGCACTTGATGGAGTGACCGTTGAGGGCGTCGATACGGGTAAACGACTTCAACTGCAGGTCGGCGCGGTAGAGGGCGCCCTCGGTGCCTATCCAGTAGCAGCGGCGGTGGGCATCGTAGGCAAGGGCGTTGACCAGTGGCTGAGTGCCCTGGCAGAAGGCTATCTGCCTACGGCCGAGATAGAGTCCGGAGATGGTGCCCTTGAGCAGCCCTCTCCGCGTGGGAAGCAGGGCGTAGACATCGCTGCCATAGCCGTCGCTGCCATGACGCAGGTCGATGACGCGCAGCTCGGAGGGAGTCTTGCGGGTAGTGGTAGTGCCCGCAGCAGTGGCGGAACTGGGCCTATAGGCATAGGTGTCGAGGTCGAAGGCCTGCAGACCGTTGGCGGTGGCAAGATAGAGCATATTGGACTGCTGCGCCAGAGCATTTACGCGCGTATTGGCCACCGTACAGTCGCCGAAGTGGCGATAGCCGTGGTACCCGTCGTAGCTGAAGAGTCCGGCATCGGTACCTATCCACATCAGGCCCTGACTGTCCTGCATGATGGCGTAGACGGTCTGCGCTCCGTCGAGCGTGATGTTGGTAAACCGTTGTGCATGGAGCGCACAACAGATGATGTGCATGAATATAAACATGCCAACATGTCTGATAGTCTGCTTCATATACGACAAAAATACGCATTAAAAAGCACACTGGCAAACATATTGGCAAGAAAAAATCAACCGACTCTCAAAGTAACGGTTTTCTCGATATTGCGGGCGGCGCTTCTGACCCTCACGGTGACCTCGCCCGCCTGCTTCAGGCTCTGGACGATGAGCACCAGCTTGCCCGAGAAGAGCCGCATGCGGGGCTGGGTAAACGACTCGAGCGAGGTGGCATCGCCGTTGCATGCCGCCTTGAACTCTCCGGCGCCGCTGACCTCGAAGGTGAGCTCGTCGTCGGCAAGCGGACACTCGTTGCCATCGGCATCGAGCATGCTGACCGTGATATAGGCCAGGTCGTTACCGTCGGCATTGAGGGAGGCATCATGGTTGTGGTCGCAGCCCTCGACCAAGCACGCCACGCCGGTAGAAACGTGGTCGGGGCAGTCTACCTCGAGGCGTATCTGCGATGGCTCTCCGGCTGTACGGCGACAGTCTTCGCCCACCTTTTCTCCATACTGGTTGTAGGTGACCACGCGTATCTCGCCGGGTTCGTATCTCACGTCGTTCCATCTGAGGCGGTAACGGTCGAGACGGCTTGTCGGGTCCTTGCGCACACGACCCTGACTCTTGCCGTTGACGAAGAGCTCGCCCTCGACGCCGTCGGTGTAGCAGTATACGGGTGTCGGCTCTCCCTCACGCCCGCTCCAGTTCCAGTGGGGCAGCAGATGGGTGGTGTGTACACGCCCATTCCAGTGGGCACGATACATGTAATAGCGGTCTTTGGGCAGTCCAGCCAGGTCGCAGATACCAAAATAGCTGCTGCGCGAAGGCCAGTAGGAGTCATAGGGCGTGGGCTCGCCCAGATAGTCGTAGCCCGTCCACACAAACTCGCCGATAACCCAGCTGTGGTCGTCCTGCATCTGCCAGTCGTCGTCGGGCAGATTGCTCCACGAGCAATACTCTGTGTCGTAACTCGAACACTGGCCGTCGGGATAGGGATTGTTGTTGTGCGCCCCTACCCTTACCGGGAACTTGTATACTCCGCGCGAGCTCACGGTCGATGCCGTCTCAGACCCGAGCAGAAAACCCTGGGGCAACTGTTCCATATTCTTATAATACTTGTGAACGCGGTAGTTGAAACCCGGCACATCCATCACCTGGGCGAAACCAGAGGCTAAGGCTTCTTCGGCCCGGTCCATGCCCTGGGTGACAGGGCGCGAGGGGTCGTACTGGTGGCAGAGGTCCTGCAGACGGCGGGCGATGGCAACGCCCTCTTTGCTCCACTGCTCGGGTATCTCGTTGCCTATACTCCACATGATGATGCTGGGGTGGTTGCGGTGGTGCTTCACCAGATTGGTGATGTCTCTGTCGCCCCACTCCTCGAAGAATCGGGCGTAGCCGTTCTTGCACTTGGGATAGACCCACATGTCGAAGCTCTCAGCCATAACCATCATGCCGAGCGAGTCGCAGAGTTCCATCTGCATGGTAGAAGGCATGTTGTGGGCTGTGCGGATGGCGTCGCAACCCATGGCCTTCATCATCTTAATCTGGCGGATGAGGGCAGCCTTGTTTTCGGCAGCGCCGAGGGGTCCGAGGTCGTGGTGGAGACACACTCCCTTAATCTTACGGCTCACGCCATTGAGCTGGAAACCGTGTTCGCGGCTCACCGAGATGGTGCGTATGCCGGTCTTGACGGTCTGCACATCGACCAGGCGGCGCCCCTCATAGCGGGCGAGGCTGAGCCGATAGAGCGTGGGCGACTCGGGCGACCAGAGTCGGGGCTCGACCACACGGAGCGTGGTCTGGAGCTGGGGGACGTTGCCCTGCAGCGTGTCGGCAGCCACCACCCTACCCTCGGCATCGGCCAGAGAGACCACGGTGTAGCCACACTTGCCCATATTGCCTTGAAGCAGAGCGCTCACCTCGACCTGGGCCTCATCGCGGGTGGCACTGAGGGTGCGCACATAGGTGTCCCAGGGAGAGAAGGCGGCATCGCCATAGAGCTCGACATGGACCGGACGGTAGAGACCGCCACCAGGATACCAGCGCGAGCTCTCTTCGCGGTTGTTGAGATGCACCTCGACAAGATTGTCCTTGGAGCCAAACTTGACAAAGGATGTGATGTCGATGCGGAAGGCGTTGTAGCCATAGGCCCAGCGGCCTGCCTCACGCCCGTTGACGCTCACCACGGGTTCGCTCATGGCTCCGTCGAACACCAGTACGGCGCGCTTGTAGCCCTTGGGCAACGCCAGACGCATACGGTAATATCCCTCACCTATCCAGGGCAGCGCGCCCGAGCGGCCCGACTTCTCGGTCTTCTCGGTCTCGCCGTTCTGCTCGATGGCGACCATCTGCAGGTCCCACTTCTTGTCGAAAGGCCCCGATATAGCCCAATCGTGGGGCACCCGGACGGGTTGCCACGACTGGCCGTCGCGTGAGAAATCCCAGTCGGGGAGGTTGATAACACGGCTTACCTGGGACCGGCACCCCATAGAGAGGGCCAGCGCCAAGGCAGCCACAGTAAGCAAACGTTTCTTATATGTCATAAACGATACGAATGTCATGATTATTACTTGAAAGCCTCCTGCAGAGCTACGGTAGGTTTGCCGCTGTCGTCGAAAGCGCCCTTGTCATAGCCGTTGAGATTACCATAGGTTTCGGGTTCCCAGTAGAACATGCCCTCGCAGATGGAGAGAGCCTTGCAGCCATCGACCATTTTCTTGAGGAATGGGGCTGCATTTTCTGAGTTCCACACCATACCAATCTCGGAGAGGATGACGTTGCAGCCATACTTGGTGGCGAGGGTCTGCATGTTGGCGAGACAGTCGTCGGACACCTGCTGCCAGGTCTGGTCGGTAATCCAGTCGGGATAGAGCGACATGCCGATGACATCCCACTTGGCTCCGTGCTGCTTGAGACCGTCAAACATCCAGGTATACTGGCTCAGCTTGTTGCCCTTGTCCAGGTGTACGATGACCTTGGCGTCGGGGTAGACAGCCTTGACGGCATTGTAGCCTGCATTGACATAGGCGGCGAAGTTGGCCATATTCTTGGAAGCGCGTCCGGTAACGGCGAGAGCGTCGGCACCGTCGGCGTCGTTCCAGAGCATACCGTCGCTGGTCTCATTGCCCACCTGCACCCACTCTACATCGATGTTGCGCTCCTTGAGGGCGGTCAGCACATCGCGGGTGTGGTCGGCCACAGCCTGCTTCATCTGCTCGAAGGTGTAGTCTTTCCATGCGGCGGGCACATACTGCTTGCCGGGGTCGGCCCAGGTATCTGAATAGTGGAAGTCTATCATCAGACGCATGCCGAGCTTCTGGGCGCGCCACGCCTTGGCCACCACGTCGTCCTTGCCGCACCATCCGCCGTCGGGGTTGACCCACACTCGCAGACGTATAGAGTTCATACCGAGGTCGCGCAGGAGTGCCATACACTCCTGGGACTTGCCATTGGCATCGTAAAAGAGGGTTCCATTGGACTCAAGCTCAGTGAGCCAGGATACATCGGCGCCCTTGGCAAAGCCGGTCATATCATATTTCTTCTCCTGTTCGGGAGTAGCGGCGTCGTCGTTGCTGCAACTGGTGCCGGTGATAGAGAACATAAGTGTAGAAGCCAGCAGCAGGGCTTTTCCTATCATATTTTTCATTGTTGTCTGTAATTGTTAGTCGGTTGTTGTATTACTCGTATTTCCAGGTCATGGCGTTGAGGTCGGCAGTGACGGTCACCTCGTTGCCGTTGACATCGTCCTTGAACCAGATGTTCCAGTTGCCGTCGGCTGTAGACAGCTTGAAGAGGTCTGAAGGGTCCGAACCGTAGTTGGCCTGTTGGTCATCCTTGCTCTCACCCACGTAGATAAAGCGGAAGTTCTCCCATGCGGAGGGCTTGTACTTACAGGTATAGACGCCGTCGCTCACCCGGGTCATGATGGCGAGCAGCGAGCCGCCGTCGGTGGTAAACATGCAGAGGGTGTTCTTGGCCACGGGCTCGGGAGAGGTCTGGTCGCCAGCCACGATAGTATAGGTAAGCTGGCTGTCGGCACCCACCTTGACGGTGACGGTATAGGTTCCGGCAGTGGCGATGGTCAGGCTGCCAGCCTGGTCGGCTGCGGTCATCACGCCGTCGGCAAAGCTATAGTTCAGGGTCTTTGCCACAGGCTCGCCCTTGTCGCCGGTAGACTTGTTGTACTCGGCTCCGGTGGCAGAGATACTTACTGCGGCATTGTTGGCAGTGGTGGTTACTACGCCTACCCATGCATAGTTGACGCGGTCGTAGGTCATCGCAGCGCCATTGAGTTGCATGGTCTTGATGAGGGTGGCGTGCATCTCCTTGGTCTGGGTATCGAGGACGGTGTAATAGATACCGGCGGGCTCGGGGAACCACAGGTTCCAGGCGCTCTCGCTGTTGTCGATGGCGTAGGTGCCGTCGGTGGCAGAGTTGCCCCACATGGTGCCATCGTTCTCACGGGCGTAGAAGTTGAGCCATGAAGAGACGTTCATGTAACCGGTATAGACGCCATTCTTTTCGGGCGAGTAGAGATAGGTAAGCACAGCGTCCTTGTTACTGTTGAGGATGTTGATGTAGCTCATGTCTATCAGATAGGGGGTGACATTGACTTGACACACGTTGCTGAAGGCGGCGTCAAGGTTGGCTCCCATCTGGCTCTTGATACGGAAGTAGACAGGGGCGCTGGCATCGGGAATGAGGCCGAGCTCCTTGGCAAGAGCGTTGAGGTCGGCGCCTGTGAACGCCTTGGAGAGGGTGGTCACGGAGTACTCCTTGACGGTGGCAAAGTCGGTGGAAGCCGATGCCTGGAGCGTGGTGGCCAGTGTGCCATTGCCTGCCGGCATGGTCTCGTCGCTCGACAGGAGCGTGGGATTGTTCCATGCCATTGAGAGCACTATGGACTTGCTCTTGTCTACAGACAGTGACACATCTGAGGCCGACGCCATCAGTTCGGAGGCCTTGAAGCCGTCCAGATATATCTTGTCGCCACTCTCGTCGCAGCCTACCAGGGTGGTGGCTGCGCAGAGAAGCATCATCAGTTTGCTAATTATCTTTTTCATTGTCCTTTGTGTTAATAGTTATCGTTATGGAGATTGGGATTGGCAGTAAGCTCGGTGTTGGGGATGGGATAATAGTTGTACTTGCTGTCAACGGCCTGTCCGTCATGGATACCACCCTTCCACTGCCAGATATACTTGCTGGTGGTGAACTGGCCGAAACGGATGAGGTCGGTACGGCGGTAGCCCTCATGGTAAAGCTCGCGGGCACGCTCGTCGAGGATAAACTGGAGGAAGGCATCGTCGTCGGCAAAGTTGTTGGACCACACGTCGGCGGCACCGGCACGCTCGCGCAGGAGATTAATCCAGTAGATGGCTCCCTGCTTACGCGATGCAATCACAGTGGGGTCGCTGGCATCGCTCATGCCATCGGGCCATGGGTCCCAGCTGGCTCCGCTGGTGCGGGCGACACACTCGGCATACATCAGATAGACATCGGCGAGGCGGAAGAGAGGATAGTCGGTCTCAGCGCCGGCATCGACAGTGTTGGAGGCGGTGGAGCCGTCGTCCTTGAGATTGCTCCACTTCTCGGAGAGGTATCCGGCAGACTCATCGGTCATGCTGCTCAAGTCCTTGCTCTGCGCGGTGGTGAAGAACTTGCAGCGCTTGTCGCCACCGGCAGTGCGGTCGATGTCGTTCTGGGTAAACTTGTCGACAAACTCAGGACGCAGACGGAAGGAGCTCCATCCGGTGCTCACGCCGAAGTCTGCCACGTTCTGGTTGGCATTGGACATGCTGAGCTGGCCACACACGAGATAGGTGGCGCCACCCCAGCTGACGGTATGTGTGGCAGAAACGGGCAGCGCAAAGATGATTTCATTGGTGCGCTTGTCGTTGTCGGCATTGAAGAGCTTGCTGTAGTCGCTCTCCAGACTGTAGCCCATGTTCATAACCTTCTCGCAGGCTTCCTTGCAGGCATCATATTTGGCAACACCGGTAAAGACCTGGCTGTTGAGATAGAGTTTGGCAAGCAGGGTATAAGCTGCACCCTGAGAGGCCTGACCGTAAGGACAGGTAGAGGCAGGCAGAAGGTCGGCAACGCAGTCGCGGAGCTCGCTCTCGATATAGTCGAAAGTCTGCTGGGGCGTGTAGCGTGGTGGGATGTAGCTGCCCACGGGGTCGTTTTCGGTCACCATAGGAATATAGCGGTAGAGGTCGAGCGCATGATAATAGAGGAGCGCACGCATGAAGCGTACCTCGGCTCTGTATTCCTTCATCTTCGCCTCGTCGTCGGCAGAGAAACTCGCGCCATTGGCATTGCGCAGAAACTCGTTGCAGAGGGCGATGTTGTAGTAGATGCGGTAGTACATATCTGAAACCCAGGCGTCGTTGGCATCCCAGTTGAGGTAGGTAATGCCAGATGTCTGCTCGCCGGTTATCCAGGTAGAAGCCACCTCGTCGGTGCCGCACTCCTGGAGGTTCCAGAACATACGCATATAGTCAAATCCGTTGCCATCATTGAGCACAGACTCCATGTCCTTGTTGTCGCCACCCTTGCCCTGGCCGCTGGTGACCATGGCGGCATAGATCTTGCCGAGCACAGCCTCGTAGTTGGCAAGCGAGGTGTAGACATCCTTGGATGTGGTCTCGGTCTGGGGATATTGGTCGAGGTCGGAAACACAGCTGGCAGTGACTGCGAGCACCATGGTTCCCATCATCATACTGTATATAATATTCTTCAGTTTCATTTGTTTATTCTTTTAAGGTGTGATTGTCTTACGCGTTCCTTATATTATTATGTCCGGTAGGTCTGGAGACATCAGAACTGCAGACCGAAGCTCAGAGAATAAGTGCGTGGACGGGGATAGAACGACTTGTCCATACCGTTGGGCACTTCGGGGTCGGTGCCCGAGTAGCCGGTGATGGTGAACACGTTCTGTACGAGGGCCGACACGGTGAGAGAAGCCCACTTGCTAATCTTGCCCACATTGTAGGTGAGGCTCAGATTGTCGAGCTTGAGGAAGGAGGCGTTCTCCACGTAGTAGTCTGAAAGGTACTGGCGTGTCTGGAAGCCTGTCTTGAGGAAGCTGACATTCAGATTGTTGATCTGGGAGTTGTTGTAGCTCACCGTCTCCCATGCGCCAGCGTTCATGGCCATGCCGTTGTAGACATAGTTGCCTATGTTGGCGCGGAAGTTCATGCCCAGGGTCCACTGCTTGTAGCGGAGCGACTGGCTGAGACCCATAATATACTTGGGGGCGGGAGAATGGTAACGGTAGAGGTCGCCCTTGTCTATCACGCCATTGTGGTCGAGGTCGGCATAGGCTCCCTCGATGGGCTTGCCGGTCTCGGCGTCGTAGAGCTGGTGGTATACATAGAACATATAGGGCTCGTAGCCTTCGGAGAGTACCTGGAACTGATAGGCATCGATATAGGGGCCTACCTTGACGTTGGTCTTCTCGCCGCCCTGAGCCAGCGACAGGTTCTTCACGGTCATCTTCTGCCAGGTGAAGTTATAGCTGAGGTTCCATTCCCAGTCCTTGGTCTGTATGGGGGTGGCATTGAGGCTCACCTCGATACCCTTGCTGTCTACATTGCCCACATTGGTGAGAATGGTCTTGGAGAAGTTGGTACCGGCGGCGGTGGGTACAGAGGCAAGGAGGTCCTTGGTCTTGCGGGTGTAGAAGTCGATGGCGCCACCGATACGTCCCTTGAGCAGGCCGAAGTCTGCGCCGATGTTCCAAGAGGTAGTGGTCTCCCACTTCAGGTTCTCCACATAAGCCTCGGGACGATAGGTGGTGATATACTGACCGTTGATGAGGGCCTCGGCACCAGCGACGCTCGAGGTATAGACGGGCAGATAGTTGTAGTTGCCGATACCGTCCTGCTGTCCGGTCACACCATAGCTGGCGCGGAGCTTCAGGTTAGACAGCACCTTGCAGTCCTTGAGCCAGGGTTCCTCGGTGAGGGTCCAACCCAAAGCTACAGAGGGGAAGGTGCCCCAACGGGTGTTCTTGGAGAAGCGGGAAGAGGCGTCGCGACGCACGGTGGCTGTGAGCAGATACTTGCCGTCGTAGGAGTAGTTGACACGGCCGTAGTAAGAGAGCAGCACGTGGCGATAGTCTGATGCCTTGTAGGTAGAGAGCACAGTTCCGGCAGCACTCTTCTTATAGTATTGAGGCGTGCTGCTCTTCCAGTACTGATAGTCATAACCTGCTGTCACATCGACATTGCTCTTGAACTTATCAAAGTACTTGGCGTAGTTGGCATAGAGGGTGAGCAGACGGTTCTCGTTCTTCTGGGGACCATAGGAGTAGTCCAGACCGCTGAGCGACTCGTCTTCGTTGTAAGACTGGGCAGCGTCGCCGGGCACATAGATGGTTCCGTCGCCCTTGGCATAGTCGGCACCGAGGGTGGCATGGAGCTTGAGCTCGGGCAGGAAGTGCACCTTATAGTCGACATCCATCGAACCGATGAAGCGTCTTACCTTACTCTGCGAGTCATAAAGGTCTACGAGTCCGCGGGGGTTCTTCACAGCCGAGTTGGCAGGCAGACCGGCTGCATCGATGGCTTCGGTGTAGCCGCGATAGCTGCTGTTGCCCGAGTATACAGGGATGGTGGGGTTGAAGGTGGCTGCCGCCCATACGGCAGCGTCGTTGTAGAATGTATTGTTGTTGAGGGTTCCCTTGGCATTGATGGTGAGCTTCAGGTGGTCGTCCAGAAAACTGGGGGTGAGCACGACATTACCCGTCCAGCGCTCCACATTGTCCTTGCGCACGAGTCCGCTCTGGTTGTAATAACCCACCGAAGCACGGAAGGGAAGCCACTTGCCGATGCTGCCACTGAGGCTCAGATTGTTGTCGGTTCCGAAAGCAGTGCGATATACCTCGTCGTTCCAGTCGGTATGGGCGTCGCCTAGCAGGGCCTTCTGTCGGTCGTTGCCATAACGGTTGATGACGCCCACGAAGTCGTCGTAACCGAGCATGTCGACCATCTGCGCGCGGGTTTGCACGCTGTTGGTGCTGTTGAAGCTGATTTTCAGCCCGCCTTGAGCTCCCTTCTTCGTAGTGATGATGATGACACCGTTGGAGGCGCGCGAACCGTAGATAGCGGTAGAAGAGGCGTCCTTGAGCACGGTCATGCTCTCAATATCTGAAGGGTTGATCATGCTGAGGAAGTTGTTGTCGTTGCCCGAGATACCGCCGCGCTCCAAGGGCACACCGTCGAGCACGATGAGGGGTCGTTGCTGGCATTGAGCGAAGCACCGCCACGCACACGGATAGTGCTACCGGCAGAGGCAGAGCCGCTGTTGGACATAATCTGCACTCCCGACACCTTACCATTGATAAGCTGCTCGGCAGAGGAAACAAGTCCCTTGTTGAAGTCCTTGGTGGTGACAGTAGCTACCGAACCGGTAAGGTCGCTCTTGCGCGCCGTACCATAGCCGATGACCACCACATCGCTCAAGGTTCGGGAGTCTGGCTCCAGCTTTACATCCATGGTACTGGATATATCCACTACCTTATTAATATATCCGATGTAGGAGATTGTGACCTTCTTGGCAGAAGAAGGCACCGCCAGTTTGAAATTACCGTCGATGTCGGTAATCGTACCGCCGCTCTCACCAGTCACCACTACCGAGGCGCCGATGAGGGGGTCACCATTTTGTGCATCTGTCACTTTACCCTGGATGGTTCGAGTCTGTGCCAAGACTGGCAGACAGCCCATGAGCAACAATGCCACGAGAAGATAGCTTCTCTTCAGTTGTCTTAAGATTGCGTACATTTTAGTTACTATGTTAGGTTGTTGGTTTTTAACTGTGGCAAAAGTAGCCAATAGGTTAAAAACAACAAGACATATATCAGACAAAGATAAAAATAAAACGGACACAAGTGGTCATTTCGCGCGTTTTTGTCCGTTTTGTTGCCAATATGACCAATATGTTGCCAAGAAAAACGGCCTCTTTTATCCACAAGGGGACAGATAAACGACTGGGGGTTATCTTTTTTCCGACTTCAAAGTATGAAATGACAAATTCAAGACGCCAAAGATATAATTCGTGATGTGCATTACACGTATCGTGCCATGAATGACAAAAATATCATATGAAAAAAAACGGAGCGAAACCAACGCTATTATTGTAATAATGTGTAAATTTGTCGGCAAGCAGCTTACTGCCTACTCAGATAAAGCCATAATCATGACAGACATAAAGGATAAGAAGATTGCCATATTCGGCATCAGCCGGCTGCGCATGGGAACCGACGGCAAGGGCATCACCACCCTGGTCGCAATGATGGGCTGCCCGCTGAAGTGCAGGTATTGCCTCAACGACCGCTGCCACTACGATGTGGGCGGCAACGGCGACGGAAGCGACGGGCACACCCTGACGCCCGGCATACACTGGGTCACGCCACTGGAACTCTACGAGATGGTGAATATGGACAATATCTACTTCCAGACCACGGGCGGAGGCATCTGCTTCGGTGGCGGCGAGCCCATGACGCAGCACGCGTTCATCACAGCCTTCATCCTGCTCTGCCCCAGCCACTGGAAGTTCACGATAGAGACCTCGCTGTGCTGCACCACCGATGCCATAGAGGCACTGGCGCCCCATATCGACGAGTGGATAGTCGATGTCAAGGATATGAACAGCTATATCTACAGGGAATACACCTCCGCCGAACCGATAGTCAAGGAGCGGCTCGCCGAACTCATGAAGCTGGTGCCCGAAGAGAAGATTAGGGTCAAGGTGCCGCTCATCCCCGACTTCAACACCGATGCCGATGTAGAGCGGAGCGTCGACGAGCTACGTGCGATGGGCTTGACGCATATAGAGAGAACCGAATACATTGTCAAGCCATCCAGATAGCATATATATAATCAGGTATAGACAGAGGGAGGATAACTACGCATCGACCGGCAGCCCCTCTACACGCAGACCGCCGCTGAAGTTGGCCCTCGGGCTTGTCTTCAGCGGCGGTCTGTTAGTATTTTTTGGCGGGAAGGTCATCTCGGCTGGCGCGGAGACGATCTCGACGGGCGTGGAGGTCATCTCGGCGGGCGCGGAGACAATCTCGGCGGACGTGGAGGTCATCTCGGCGAGCGTGGAGACATCACCCAGCGAAGCCGCGATGCAGCCCACCCTCGCTTCAGTGCTTCAGCGCCTCGAGGATATGGTCTCTACACTGCTCCATTATCCACTTGGGCGTGCTCGTAGCCCCACATATACCTATGGTCTTGACTCCGTCGAGCCAGTGCAGGTCTATCTCCGACGGCTGCTCGATGTGGTGGCTGTTGGCGTTGACGCGCAGACACTCATTGAAGAGCACCTTGCCGTTGCTGCTCTTGTGGCCGCTCACAAAGAGTATCATGTCGTGGCGGGCGGCAAAGGCGGCAATGTTGGGCATACGGTTGGCAACCTGGCGGCAGATGGTGTCAAAGCTGCGGAAGGTGGCTTGGGGAGAGATATGCGCCTGGATGTAGGCTATAAGGGCATGAAACTCGTCGAGCGACTTGGTTGTCTGCGAGTAGAGGTAAATGTCGCGGTCGAAACAGAGATGGCTGGCGTCGTCGAGGTTCTCTACCACGATGGCGTTGCCATCAGTCTGACCCACGAGACCCAAGACCTCGGCATGGCCATTCTTGCCAAAGATGACAATCTGTGCCTGGGGATTGTCGTCATACTGGCGCTTGATGCGGCGTTGGAGCTGGAGCACCACAGGACAAGTGGCATCGATGATTTCTATATGGTTGCGCTCGGCGGTGGCATAGGTAGCTGGCGGCTCGCCATGCGCACGCAGCAGCACCTTGACATCGTGGAGCTGAGACAACTGGCTGTGGTCTATAGTCTGCAGTCCCTGCAGATGGAGACGCTCTACCTCCATGCCGTTGTGCACGATATCACCCAGGCAGTAGAGCGTATCGCTGCGTGAGAGTTCTTCTTCGGCTTTGCTGATGGCGGTAGTCACTCCGAAGCAAAATCCGCTACCGCTGTCTATTTCTATCTGTATCATCAGGATGAGGGTCTATCGTTTTACATCTACGGCTATCACCACCTTGGCATTGTCGGGGTCGTTGGTAATCATCAGTATGCGTGGACGAGTACGCACCTTGTTCAGCGCCGATGCCACGGCGGTCACGCGCAGACGAGCCGACGCGCCGGGAGCTATCTTGCGAGTCGAGAGCGACACCTCCAGTCCGGCGGTAAACATCTGTATGTTGCGTATCTCGAGGTCGGTGCGTCCGTTGTTGGTGATGATAATCTCGCCGCGCTTCTTCTTTTTACCGGCAAAGCTGCCCAGGTCGAGGTAGGTGGCAGAGAGGCTCATCTTGGGGGCATACTGACGGGTGGCGTCGGTGATATTCTTGAACGAGGGCAGCAGTACCGCCGACACCTCGATGGCCTTGTCGGCAGAGACGCGCTCACCGGGATTGCTGCCCAGGTAGATGGTGGTCTGGGTGAGTCCGAAGTCGCGCAACTTGTCTGACAGCAGCGTGAGGGTCACCACTCCGGGACGCCCGGCGGCTATTGTCGACGGCGACACTTGTGCCTCGAGGTAGTTGGGCAGGTGCATCACCTGCGGGCTCACTGCCTTGGAGGTGGGGTTGAGGATATTGATGCGGAAGAAGGGTCGCTCGCCACGGTTGACGTCATCATATTCCACGTCGGTCTTGTCGACACGCAGGTCGCCGAGCTCGAGGGGGAAGTCGCCGGTATAGTCGATGACCTCTTCCACGACCACGCCACGCAGGGTGAGATACACGGGCTTATCGCTGCCATCGACATAGAGCGCCAGCTCTTTCTGGAAGTGTCCCAACTGACGGGCGTCATAGACAGCGCTTACCTTGAAGGTCTTGCCGTTGGCTATAGCCTGGCTGGGGTAACTTGCCACCGTGCATCCGCAACTGCTGCGCACCTTGGCGATGGTGATGGGACGCCCGCTCTGGTTGCGGGCCTCAAACTGTACGGTCAAGGGACGGCGATACTGCACCTGACCGCAGTCGATGGTGGGTTGGGCTACTGTTATCTTCTGTGCCATAAGCGCCATCGGCGCCACACACAGCGTGAAGAGGGTCATCACCAGACGGTGAGAGTGTGAGGATAGGTTCATTATGGTCATATTATGGATTTACGTGGATGATTTCACCGGCAGCACGACCGGCAAAGGATGGACTGTAGGCACACTGCACGGTACACTGACCTGCACGGTAGTCGCCGGCACGGTCTACATAGTAGGAGGTCTCGATGACATGGGTGCCCTTGCCCATCCGGTCGAAATAATAGGATGTGCGGCAGTCGCGCGGAGCCTCATAGCAACCCTGACGATAACCGCTCAGTTGGACGACGGGCTCCAGACAGGCAGCGCGCTTATCGGTGACTTCGACAAAGTCGTAGTCGCGGTCGGCGCGTATGATGATGCGCACGGTGACCTTGTCGCCCACGCCGAGGTGGGTGCCTCCGACGACCTGGCGTTCGATGCTGAAACCTTCACCAGCCTTCTCTACCTTGTCGGATGGCAGCATCATCGAGGCATAGACGGCACCCCAACTGGTGTGGGGCTGCTGCTTGGTGATGGCTATCGAGTTGACGGCGCCGTCGGCCTGCCAGGTCTGCGCGCCGATCATCGGCACGCTGGTGTCGGCTTCCATCGGCTTGCCGTCGATGGTGATGCGTGTGCCTGTGGCTGGCGCGAGCGCCGAGCCGTTGTCCTTGAGGAAGGCATAGATGGCGTTTACGCTGTTTATCGGTGTGTCCCAAGCCGTCGTACGCTTCTCCTGCAAGAGCCACTGCCGCATCTCGTCGATGCAGACGCTATCTTGGGGAGCGAGCAGACCCATTGCCTCGATGGTGGCTACCTGTGTGGGGATGCGGTAGCTGCACCAGGAGTAGCCGGCAAGCGGAGTATCGTAGTAGCGACCCATGCCGTCCTTGTAGACGGTAAACTCGCGCGCACTCTTCAGGCACTCCTTGGCCTTGGCATCACGGCCGTAGAGGGCGAGCACCACGGCGCTCTGCGCCTTGTCGGCGATGGTCGCCACGTGCTTCTGCTTCTCCATGATATCGAGCAGATAGTCGATGGTGGGGGTAGCCTTGCGACCGGCGAGGGCCGAGGCGTAGAGATAGCGTGTCTCGATATAGTCGAGGCGGTCGGTCGTATGATTCTTGGGGTCACGTTTCTTCATTTCCTCCACACGCTGTGCCATCACTCTGTCCAGTGCTGTCAGTGCGTTGTCCAGGATATTCTGCGTGGCGGTCTGCTTGCCGACGATGCGGTCGAGCCTTGCCAGCGTCTCTGCCACGGCGGCAGTCATATAGACATTGCCTGTCATGCCTTTCCACCATGCCAACGTACCGTCTTCGTCCTGCAGGTCACCGAGGCGACGCAGGATAGACGACTGGGAAGCAGCCAGCTGGTTGGCGTCGAGGTATCGGGCCAGACTACGCATACGCTGGGTGTCGCGGGCGGCATCCATGAGCCACGGGGTTTCAGCCAGAACGGTCTGCTTCAGACTCTCGTTCTTTTCCAGCACGCCTGTGAGCGACTCATCGGGGCGCTGCTGCCAGAGGCTTATAGCTTGGGCGATGGCGGGCGAGCTGCCGATGATGTGCTGAGCGATGGCGTTGGCATAGTAGGCGGTGACGAGGCTCATGGCGTTGTCGCCCGAGGGGTTGGCCATCGACGGCAGAGCCTGTATCATGAGCCATGCGGGGTTGTCGGTATATTCTATAGTGGTATGCGTGCGCGTGGCGCCGGCAGAGTATAGGGATGTCAGGTCTATGGTGTGGGTGCCGGTGCCCGAGAGGGTAAACGGACGGGTGTTGACCACCTGCTCATGGTCGGGCAATACGGGTAGATAGTGCTGTTCGCCATCGGCAAAGTCGCTGCCGGTAGCCATAGCCTTGCACACCACAAGTGTCTCGTCGGTAGAGAGGTCGAAGGCGAAACAGAGAGTAGCCGCAGCCTTGGCGTCGACATCAAAGTTCTGTTGACGCGCCACGAGGGTGCGACTGCCGTCGGCGGTGGTGAGCTCCAGACGCAGTCGGCCACTCTGGCGATGGTCTGAGGCATTGGTCACACGCACGGCGATGGTGGCATGGTCACCATTGCGCACAAAGCGGGGCATATTGGGCTGCACCATCACCTTCTTCTGTGCCACGGCGAGGGCTTCGATGGCGGTAGCATTGAGGTTGCGGTCGTGTACGAGGCCCTTGAACTTCCACGTGGTCACCGACTCGGGCAGACGGAAGCTGATGGCGATGTCGCCCTTGGCATCGGTCTGCAGGGAGGGATAGAAGAAGGCGGTCTCGTTGAAGTTCTCGCGCAGAGAGGCCCACTCGGGCGCCGTCTCTGTCTCGGTGGCCGACGGCTCGGGCATCGCCGCATCAGACGCCAGTTCGTCCTTGGCCATATTGGCACGGGTCGACTCGGCGCTGGCTACTCCCCTCACAAAGAGCTCCCTGCCTGCAGATGCCGAACCGGCATACATGGGGCCTGCGGTGCGATAGAGGAACCGGCAGGGCCACGCCGTAAGTTGCGAGAGCGACAGGTCGGGCTCTACCAGCATCTTGGTCTCGAGATAACTGTACAGACCGATACTTCGGCTGTAGGGTATGCGCCAGTCGGCATTGTAGAGCCGGCTTGCGCCATACTCGTTGTAGAAGCGCCAGTCATGGGCATAAATGGCATCGAGCGAATGGTCGTAGAACGAGGCTATGAGCTGGGCGTCGGCGGGCTTGCCGTCGGAACGGGTCACGTGGAGAGTCCACGTTTCCTGCTGTCCGGGCACGAGGCGGTCGCGGAAGGTGGTCCAGCGTGCCACAAGCTGCTTGTCGGGCATAGGCCGCATGATGCGCTGGGTGTGTATGTAGCGGCGGCCGTCCTTGACCCACGCATAGGTGAGGGTGAGGGCGTCGCCATAGTCATCGCGGTAGGTGAAGTCGCGCAGATGGAGCTGGCCCTTGAGGTGGAGCGAGCCGCTCTCTATCACGCGGTCGTCGGCAAAGAGTGTGTAGACGACATACTGTTCGGGGGCAGAAGAGCCCAGTTGCAGCCGCACCTTGTCCTTGCCCTTGAAGCGAGTGCCGCTCAGATAGAACCAGTCGGGGGTATCGATGGGGGCACGGCTGTCGGTGGCGCTGAAGAGCACAAACGGGTGTACGAGGGTGTCGCTGTCGCACACGGCGGTGAGCACATGGCGGCCGCTCTTCAGCCCCTTGAGGATGGCTCTCAGGTCTACCGTCTCGTTGGCCTTGGCGGTATAGCTATGCTTGCCGAGGGAGTAGCTCACGGTGCCGTCGATATTCTGACCGGCGCTGTTGCGGTAGTCAAAGCGTATGGAGCCGATGCTGTCGCGCTCTATCTGGTCTGCCATGTCGCAGCTGAGCACCGTAGGACGCATACCAAGGGCTACAGAGGTCTGGGCGTCGTGGCTCTCGCCAGCGGCATCGGTGACGGTGGCGCTGACATCAAAGGAGTAGAAGACCTGACGGTCGTAGTCGGCATCCTTGACCGTGAGGGGCAGACGCAGACCGAAGCGGCCCTGACTGTCGGTGACCGCAGCGGGCAACTGCTCGACATGGCTGTCACCGCGACCGAAACGCCACCACCACAGTCCTATCCGGCGTGTAGACTTGGCGCTCACCTTGGCGTGCTGCACAGGCACTCCGGCATAGGTCATCACCCTACCGGTGAGCAGGAGCGTGTCGCCAGCCTCGTAACGGGTGCGTATCGTGTCCCATTCTATCTTGAACGTAGGCCGCTTGTATTCCTCGACCCTGAAACTGGTGCTGAGCGAATAGGGCATGTCGCTGTCTATGTAGTATCTACCGGTGAGGCCGGTGGCGGGCAGCACAAACTGGCTGTGGGCGGTGCCATAGCTGTCGGTGGTCACCTTGTGCTCGGCTATCACCCGACAGTTGGCGTCGTGCAGACGTAGGGTGAGGTCGCGACCTGTGATGGCGTCGCCTTGGGTGGCACTGCTCCTGTAGGCTCCCACCACAGCCACCTGTACGGTCTGACCGGGACGATAGATGCTGCGGTCGGTGAAGAAGCTGAACCGCTCTTCTGCCTTGGACTTTAGGTATGAGAGCATCGACCATGTCTGACCAAACGGACTGTTGATGTCCATGCCCGATGTAGCGCGCATATAGCAGTCTGCCCACTTGTCCGTGCAGAGCGCCTCGCCCTTGCGGTTGACGCGGATGACGGTGTCCTGGTCACAGCGGCGCATGTCGCGTCTGATGATGATGGATGCCTCGGGCACGGGGTTGCCCGTTGTGGCGTTTACCACTACCAGCCTCATATTGGCATTGCCCTTAACCGACTGACTCTGTACCATCAGGAGCAGGTCGCTTACGGAGAGAAGGGCATACTGGGGCTTCACGCCCTTGACATCGGCCTGCACCTCGACCAGATAACTGCCCAAGGGCAGCGGGGCGAGCGTGGCAGAGTCGGAGAGCAGCTTGTAGTCGGCATGGCCGATATACTTGCGCACCACCGTCTGCACGGGTGTCTTGCCTGCGTCTTGTCTGAGCGTCTCCACCAGTTTGTCTGTCTGTTGCAGAGTCTCGCTACTGATGTCGGCATAGGGCTTGCTGAGCCGATAGACATTGAGGGTGAGCTGGCGGATATTGCGTATCGAGTTGATATGTATCTTGCGCTCCTTGCCGGGCAGCATCTGCCGCTCCTGGAGACTGATGTTGAACTGGGGCGCGGTGAGGTCGGTGCGCTTGTTGCGCAGGATATTCATGCGGGGCCATGCTCCCCACTTGGCTATTGCCCAGTCTATGTATCTAATGCGGCGCTCTACGATGTCTTTAGCGTCTTCATCCATAGCCTCATAGTGGTCTATGGCCAGCTCGCCACACTCGTCGAGGTCTTGGTATACATTGATGAGCGAGTCTATGGCGTGCTGGTAGTGCTGCTTGCCGCTGCGGGTGTAGAGCCAGTCGCTGTGGTTCTCGCGCAGGTCGAGACAGGCGGCAAGACAGGCGGCACGGCGGTTGCCGTGGGCTTCGTAGTAGCGGTTGAGCAGCCCATACTCCTTGGCCTCACCAGCCACAACGTGGAGCAGGTCGCCTCCGAACGCCTTGCTCATATCCCGGCGCTCCACGGCGGGCTCGTAGGTCTTGGCCTGGGTCTTGGCGAGCAGGTCAGGGTCTTTGAGGGCGCGGGCAAAGCAGTTGCGGCTCTTCTGCTGATAGGCTTTGCGGTTTATACCTCTCTGCTGCATGGCGTAGAGCTTGCCCAGGGCGGTGGCATAGATGGCGCGCAGCACGGGCGACTTGGCGCGCTGCTCTTCGGCAGCCATCTGCGCAGCCACGGCGTCGAGCGAGTCGGGCGATATCCGGATAGTCAACCCTCCACGGGCTATCTGTGCCTTGACCAGATGGCCGTAGGCTTTCTCGGCAGTGGCGCGCACGATAATCTTGTCGAGCACGGCGATGGCAGTGCGTGGCTGCCATGCGGCGGCAGCCTTGTCGAAGCGCTGCCAGAGCGAGGTGTAGGTGTCGGCAGCCGATGCCCGCACCACGGCGATGAACATCAGAGTGAATAATATGACCGATTTCTTCATTATTGCCAGTTCTGTAGTTACTATATCGCAAAATTAGTAAAAATAGGTGGTCACTACAAGAATATTTATATAAATGTCATTAAAAAAACTCATTGTTCGTCATTTTGTCTTGACCGCTGCCCCACCCGACTCTATCTGGCTCTCGGCCGCAGCCATCCACAGGCTGGGACTGCTCGGAGAGAGCGCCGCGACGATGGGTAAAACAATCCCCGCAGCCGACTGCCGACTGCGGGGATGTTGCGATATGGGCTATACTCACTACCCTACTTGGCGGCACGGTACTGATACCGTCCTCCGGTGATGTCCTGAAGACTGAGGTGGCGATAGAGGATGTCGTACATCTCGGTGGGCTGACTGCCCAGACGGAAGTGGACGCCATGGTCTTCATAGATGAAGCAGATATCGCCATTGCCGTCGAGCGCCATGGACGAATAGGCAGAATAGCCATCAGTAATCTCGTGGCGCTGCCATCCTTCGGCCCAGCGGTCGGGCGTGGCCCAACTGTCGGCTGTGTCGAAGGCTTTCCAGTAGATAGAGACATGGCTGCGACGCTCCAGGTTAGTGGGATGGTTGCCTGGGGTGCCACGGGGCACCGACTGGAGAGCCACATAGACGCGGCGGCCGTCGGCATCGAGGGCTGGGATGAGGAGTATCTCGCCATTGCAGTTGTTGTTGATGGTGGCTGTACCGCCGTCGTGCTTCTCCGAGGCTACAGGCTCTGCCCAACTGCCGTCCTGGCATTGGCGGTCGGCGTAGGTGAAGATGTTGAACCATCGGCCGTCCTGACCGCTGCGACGACAACTGAGCAGCACGCGGCCGTCGGGCAGCTCTTCTATCTTGGCTTCATCGCCCTGGGGGGCTGGGCGGGCGTCGGCACCGCCGAGGGGTACCCATGTGTGGCCGAAGTCATCGGAGTAGACGACCAGACTGCCCTCATTGGTCACCACGGCTGAGTAGAGACGGTAGTAGGTGCCATGCTTGACGAGTCGGCTCTGGCAGATGCGGCCACTGGTGAAGAAGAGGCGGAAGATATTGCCATGACCGCGATAGAGGTCATAAATCTGCGAGGTCACATCGCCACCGTTCCAGGTGTAGCCGTCGTCGAGGCTGTAGTAGCGGCCTACCTTGAGTACCTTGGAGTAGTCGCCGGGTACATCTACACGCGACCTGCCGTAGCCCACATCGCCCGAGCCGGTCATAATGAGCATGCGGCCCGTCTCGCGGTCGCGCACCACGGCGGCATCGCCATGACTCTGGTCGAAGTTGCCGCTGCCAAATCCCATGACGGCGCAGCGGGGAGCGGTCCAGGTCTGTCCGCCATCATCGCTGTGGCGTACCTCGATGCTGATGTTGCCCACCGAACCTACATCGCCCCAACTGGTGGCGTCGGTCACGCCCGAGCGGTTGTCGGAGAAGGCTATGACGTGGTTGTCATACGCCACGATGGCGGGAATGCGGTAATACTTGTGGCTGGCGGTGTCGGTCTTCCACAGCGTGGTCTGTGCGCACGCGGCAGTGGCGACGATGGCCATGCCAAAGGTTGTAAGGATTGTCTTCATAATTAGTCTTTACTGTATTTGTGATTATTGTTCTGGATGCAGGGGTCAGTCCGGTGCCGGCAGCGGGTTCAACTGAGGCTGTCGAAGTAACGCACCACGGGCAGCAGGAACGGCGAGAGATACTGGACGCCCCTGTCGCCACGGTAGGCGATGCGCCCGCTGCTCCA
>UMBZ01026270.1_pt1 | contig 25514 bp, 25 predicted proteins | sample 1964091 | NCBI WGS metagenome assembly UMBZ01 (sample SAMEA4835954, study PRJEB28245) | human gut metagenome | biome: gut microbiome; material: fecal sample | place: Denmark | collected 2008
GCGATTAGCCGAAGGCGTTACCATCAATCTTCCGAAATGGAGGTTGTATTTCCCATATAAAATTCGTATAATGTCACTATCAACCCACTCCTCCCCTGACAAGCGCTGAAGGCGGATGCCCAAGACTCACCATCTTGCACATCCGCCTTCTGCATAGTATAGCTGCAGCATTTCTCCTATAGCCACATATCCCCTATGCGGACTGCTATAACAGCATCTCCACCGCAGACAAAGAACCGAAACGGCCTACGCCATCTCCTCCATCACCCGTATGACCTCCTCCACGGGCACATTCAGCACGCGGGCGATATACTCAGGCGACACATCCACAGCGCCTTGCTGGCGCTCCATGCCGATAAGATATTCTACGTTCTTTTTCAGGTCGCCGAGGCAGTTGGAGAAATCCGTTTTGTCCTTCACCCCACTCCACACCTCACTACCATCGACGCCATATCCACCGTCTTTGGCTTCAAAGATGACCGATGGTTCAAGCACCACCACCGTATGCCAAGCCCCCTTCGGCACCACACATCCATACTTGCCCGCCAGAGGGTCAAGGCTGATGCGCTCCACCTCGCGCCCACCATCATTATAGATGACCTCCACCAACTTACCACACAACACCACCACCGTTTCCGTACTCTGCGGATGGCGATGAATGGGTACATCGGTGCCTGGCAGCAAGGCACAAAGCATACGCTGGCTATTGTCCGCCCGAGAGGTACGCAAGTCATGGCTATGGCGCAGACGCGGACTGGCCTTGGCCATGTCGACGAGATGGCTCAACAAGTCTTTGTCTATCTCCATGTTCTTCAATCGTTGGGCAATCTGTTCGCTCGCCGCGGAATCAGAAGAAACCTGCAGAAAGCGAAGATGGCCCAAACCAACTTTTTCATTATTCTTCAAAAGGGCGACGAAAGCATCGCCGCCCACCTTATTATAATACACGCCTTAGCCAACGATGGCCTCCTTGATACACTCCACGATGTAACGCACATCATCGTCAGTGACATAAGGGCCAGCGGGCAGGCAGAATCCCACCTTGAAGAGGTCCTCCTCCACGCCATTTGTATATACGGGAGCATCGGCATAGACAGGCTGCTTGTGCATAGGTTTCCACACAGGACGACACTCCACCTTCTTGGCGAGCATGAATACGCGCAGCGCCTCTACATTCTCATTAGGTTGGCAGTCGGTCACTGCCGAATCGACAGCATGGATGACACCGGCAGCGCCACCTACGGCAGTCTTGATGACCTCTTTGTAGGCATTCTCCTGTCCTTGTATCTTCACTTCTGCATCCATAGTTGCAGCACAGAGCCAGAAGTTGGCATCATAGCGTTTGTCGGCAGGCTGCTTGTGGATATGTACCCCCTTTACATCCTTGAGCAGTTCCTCATAGAGAGACTGTACATGCTTGTGGTGAGCTATATGGTCATTGACCACCGTCATCTGCCCACGGCCGATACCGGCACACACGTTAGACATACGATAGTTGTAGCCGATAGCCGTGTGCTGATAATAGGGATAAGCGTCACGAGCCTGGGTGGCATACCACATTACCTCGTTGGCATCCTCCGCATTGCGACAGATAAGCGCGCCACCACCAGAAGTGGTAATCATCTTGTTGCCATTGAATGACAGCACACCATACTTGCCAAACGTACCGAGCACCTGTCCGTTGAAGCGCGAGCCCATACCTTCGGCGGCATCCTCTACCACGGGGATGCCATATTTGTCGGCAATCGCCATAATCTCGTCAATGCGATATGGCATACCATAGAGAGCCACAGGCACAATAGCCTTAGGCAGCTTGCCCGTTTTCTCCTTGCGATCGAGAATAGCTTTCTCGAGCAGCGCAGGATCCATATTCCATGTCTCGTCCTCCGAACCAACAAACACAGGCTTAGCACCAAGATATGTAATAGGATGGCTCGAAGCACAGAATGTAAAGCTCTGTACTAACACTTCGTCACCAGCCTTAACGCCACAGCCTATCAGCGCCAAGTGAACGGCAGCAGTACCAGCACTCAAGCACACCACCTTACGGTCAAGAGCCTCGGAGCCATCACTCTTACTGTTGGCAAACGCCTCCAAGTCTTTCTCAAACGCATTCACGTTAGGCCCCATCGGCACCACCCAGTTGGTATCAAATGCCTCCTTCACATATTTCTGTTCCAAACCAGCCTCACTCATGTGGGCAAGGCAGAGATAAATAGTTTTTCTTTCTTCCATCATTTTTATATTGTATTTAAAAAATCTAATTTCTTTAATCTCAAACGGTATCCTTGCAAGCCTTGAAATGCCTCGGAAGCAATTGAGTGCTTACTTCTGGATGAATATTTCGTATTTTCAATTGCTCCAATAAACTATTAGCCCTCCGTTGAGCTTCATTTATCGTAGAAGCTTGTTCCACTTCCTTAAATTGACCATCAGACTTCAAATGATAACCAATTACACTATTTTTCCCATAGCACGCTTAACGCACTTTTCTGGTATTCTATGCACCACTCTAAAAACTCCCTATGGTTATCAGATTCAAAATGAGTATCAAACCAGTCTTCAGCATACACCAATTCTTCTTTTCTGCAATCGTCACTATCGCGCTCGTAGAAGTAAGTCCCCATCACTGAGTTTTCAGGCACCTTATCACCCTTGCCATTCCCATACCGCAATCGCCAAAAGGGGAAGTCCTCGCTTCGTTTTACCCATTGGATTTTCCCATCCACAGCATAGACAACGACAATAGGTGCATTCCCTATATCTGCAAATCGTATAGCTGCTGCCGACTTGCTAACAATGTATTTCTGAGCGATTTCCTCAATGACTCCGAAATCAAACCTCCGACCTTTTATGAAATCTTTGACCGAGTTTGTTGGCATCAACAGATTTGAGGCAAAAGAATCAGCATCTCGTTCCAACTGCCAGGCACTTTGGTTTGTCAAATAGCTAACAGAACCGTGCGCCCTTAACTCACCATTTATCAGACCTTGTCTATGAAAGGGTATGAAGTAGTGCCCCAACTCATGTGCCAAGGTAAACCTACCCTTCAATGTGTCTGGCCGGTTGTTCCGAGCCCTGTTCGTATTCAAGTGGATATAGAAGTCATCCGTTTCAGCTTCAAACCATGTCAGCCCGTCAAAGGTGGCACTTCCATAATCGTCACAGACTACCTTAATCAATTCTTCTTCCGCTATTTCCATTAGCGGTATCGGAGCTTCATATCTCTGTGCAATTTCGTTGGCCAGATTCAGAAAACCTCCACTGATGTCATTCATCGTGCTTGTGCTGCTTTTTAATCTTCTCTATCACTTCGTCAGGTATTTGGCCAAAATTACGTGCTGCCATGCGCAAATCGTTGTCTGTGAATTTGCCCCTATGTACAACAGGTCTGACAACAGGGTTATACCTGCATCCAGCATTCACGATGCTATCCACATCAATACTAAACGCTCGGTCAATCTTCACCTGCAAGTATTCACACTCAAAGGCATCCATTTCCTTTTCATTTCTCGGAGGCAGATAGCCCGTACTGTGCAATATTTTGTCTATAATACTATCTTTCATATTTGTACCTCCTTTAATTTTTGACCCACTCGCAAGTGGCAATGCTTTATCGCGTCTTGGGTTATACCATATCGTGACCTCAGTTTCTTAAGAACACGCTGGGGCACCCTCTTGTTCGATTTCAAATATAGCTTGTAGGTTAAGAATATTGTGATTTCTTGTTCCGTGAGATGGCCAAAAGCCTCATCCATTTTCGCCCTCATCGCATTGAAAGCCTCATCAGACAGATATTCATCTTCAAGATATCGTTCAATGAAGAGTCCTGTGTCTGTAATAAGCGGCAAGTCTTCTGGCTCTGGGTGCGAGCAGTTTCCCTTCTCCGAAAAGAGTGTCATCTCATGAAACAGAATCACATCAATCCAGTGAAGAATGGCCTTGTCAGTATTCTTAATCACTGTCTTGGTCTTATCAAATGTAGGGTGCAACCACACTTTTTCAAAAGCACATTGTGCTATTATATAGGCATAATCCTCAGATTTCTTCCATCGCCTACACAATACCACAGCCATCTGTATCACACGCTCTTGATAATAACCACAAAACAGGTCGAAGGCTTTCCTAGCCTCTTCCTTGTTCGCTTCTTTATTCAGAGCAATTGTCATAATCAGTTTTTCGCCATCCATTGTTTAGTGCTTTGTTTTATTACTAAAAACGTGACAACATTCATGCCCTGTCACGATTTTAGTATATGGGTATAAAGACATAAAATAGCAATAATATGAAAAATTATCATTTCAGAAGAATCCCTGACCACATCGAGCAGGAGCTTCGCAACGTTCAGTCGCAACACATCGTCATTGCTACTATCGTCAGTGCCTCGAAACTTGATATAGCCCGCAGGACTTATCGCCACCTTGGTATTAGGGTTGACGCAGGCAACCTCTTTTTTCCAGACATTATCACCCCCGATAAGTTGGAAGGCATTTATGCTCGTCGAAACCGCAACGGCATTGTTTGGATTCATAAGAACCTGCCTAAAGTTATCAAGACTTTTTCTTTTGATTCTCCCAACTTTGGCGACCCTTCCAAGGGTTATCACACCACCTACATCGATCGTGAGGTCTATCAGCGCACCTTTGAGCCTCCTCGCGATTGGGAGATTATCTTGAGTCTTATTGATCAAACCGAAGACCGTTATCGCTTCCGGATTCAGATTCACACCCTTCTCGACCGCCAGCATCCCGATTTCAGGGAAGACCTCTTCTTTGCCATCAATCTTCTACAGGAGCAGTGCCGTGAGTGCCATGTTTTCGATGCTCACATCACCGACGAGGAGCTTGCCCGTACAACAAAAGTCGGTTGGGAAATCTTTCCTCCAGGAACTATGGATAGGACTTTCAGCATCATCACTTCCCGTTTGCGTAATCCTTCGCCACAGCGTCAGCGTGAAATACAGAAGCGTGCCAGTGTTCTGTCCCGACTTCATCCTACTGAATATATTGTCGGTAGCGGCATGAACTCCCATTATTTTGGTGCAAAGTTTGGCGACAACATCGTTGCCTTCGAAAACATCGACTATGGCAACGCCATTTACATCCTTTTCGACAACTGGCAGGAAATAAGTAAAATGTCCCGTATCGACATTCTCAAACGGCATGAGCATGATTTCGTCCGCATCATCCACAAAAAAGGCTGGGAGAAGACTTTGAAACGTCAAATCGAGGAGCTTAGAGAACAATAACCAGGATAGTCTAATCCGATGTCAAACCCGAAGGCCTTGGACAAGCCTTCACAACCGCCTGAAAGGAGCAGGAAAATGTGCCTATGTCAAGAACTGTACAAAAAGGTAGAGACGCAAGGACTGGCCGCTTCATTCCTATTGAAGAAGCCAATCGCCGTCCCAGCACAACAGTTGTTGAGAAAGTGAAAGTTGGTCCTACTAAGCATCGCAAGTAACTTTATCAGCATTTTGAGAGACCTTAGATGTGGTAGCACCACGCTGAGGTCTCTCTCCTTTTACACAATGCATCATTAGTACATCTCCGAGTATAGCTGGTATGTTCACCTACATGCTGCGATTTGTCCATAGCCGCTACAATGTGATTCATCACTATTCTTTCCGTAAACAAATACTTTCATTTATATGTTACAATTTCCGTCACTAATTTCAAAACATCCATTGGCAATTCTCTTGTCTTGGATGTTGCCACACGCTGATTATATGCCCATCTTTCCTCCCAGTGGAACATGCCTATAGTCGTTTTCCCTTTCTCCGTGCAGTTAGGAATGTCAAAAACCGTTTTCTCTGCGTCTATATATTTTATGTGGGCATCTGGGTCGTCAAAGTATGGATGAACAATTTTGAACTTGTTTGCTGTATAATCAAGATAATTAGCAGGCCTCTCGACTGTATCAGTTTCGCCTTTATTAGAAGTGCTATTACAAGAAGAACAGGCAGTCACCAAATTATATGGCTCGTAACAAAATTCTCCATACAAGCCCTTTGGCGCAATATGCTCAATAGCAAGCGCACCTCTAAGCAGAACAGATTCGCAGTACGCACAACGTCCACCCTGGGCAATGATCGTATGCGTACTTATCCTGTTCTTTATTGCTTTTGTTTTAGTATCAGCTTTATCCCATCCGCCCCCTTTCAATGGTTTCAGGACAGAATCCACATGTATCTTCTCTGCAGGTGAATACCTGACAGGATCATTAAGATTCAACATAGTTCTTCGCCGTATCTAACAATTTCATGATTGGGTCATCATCATTAAGGCGATAAGCTGTAAGTTCATTCATCAATGCACGAACCTTCTCCTTATCATCCCTATTGCTCACCATCTTGTATAGTTCTATCACTTTACCCTCAAACACATAGTTTCGTGTATTTCTTACATGGAACACCCTGTACAATATGTCATCCACCGACCAGCTAAAGGTATTGACTCCATCAGAAACATCTTTGATTATCCCACCCTTTTTCTCCAAAGCCACAATATCAGATGTTATAGTTTCTAGGTCTGTCAGCATAAAGTGCGAATGAGTGGAGATGACAAAATGACAATTGTAATACTGTTCAAATATCTTTTTAAGCCACCCTATATAACTCATCTGCCAGTTTGGATGTGCACTATTCTCTGGTTCATCTATGAGAATAAGACTGTTGGGCTCGATGTCGCTCATAATACTCACCATCTGACACAGCAAGTTTGACTCGCCAGAGCTGCTTTGGTCAAACTCATAACCTTCAACATCTTTGTACACCTTGAGCGACGGGTAAGACAGGATATCTAAGTCCGTCAATATCTTCAATGCTTCTCTGTCATGTGATGCTCTTCCGTCCTCTAACAGATTATATCTGATTACTCTATTGCCATCATCAAAACCATGATGAGCCAACCGAACAAAAAATGAAGCGGCAATTTCCAGTTTTTCTAAATCCTCCACTTTCATCTTCTCATAATTACGCGTGCCCCACAGCTTAGTCTTTCTTTTAAAGACCCCTTCCTGTTCTTCAAAAATGTGTTGCAGTTCCATACTCGTCATGTCCTCCTTCACAAACACATCTTTATATCGCAAGCTATATGAAAGCTCTATGCGAGGCTTCAAACCTAAGTGCTGTAATAAATCGCGAAGTTCTTGCCTGAATCCATACTTAATGTCAAGGCTGTTCAGAAGACCATCCACAGTCTTCCTAACCATCGTTCTGGTACCAGTCGTACTTGGGCTCTTCTCATTTCGCAGACCTTTATAGCGGTACATATCCGTACTCTTAGCCACATACTTGTCCGATATTGTCGTAGAAGAGACAATTACTCGATTGGGCAGTACCATTTCGCCAGCATCTGTCAACTCCCCATTACGCTCGAAAACAAACTGAGTGTAGCGTCTGCGACCATGGTCCACAACATTCATTTCTCTGAAGTTGGCAAACGTCATCTTTTCCCCATGTGACGTATATTCCAACTTGAAATAATATTGGGGCACTGTATAATCTTTCTCTGCTGCCAGATTTTCCAAACAACAGAAGATTTCAGCTATAGTCCTAAGAAGGTAGCTTTTTCCTATGCCGTTTGCTCCTATAATCACAGAGGTATAAACACCCTGTGGAACACCATCATATTGACAAAAGTCCAGATGGATATCCCCCAAGATGCTATGCTCAAGAACAGTCAGACTATTGAGCCTGAATAGTGCCTCGTATCTTTCTGCAATTTCTCCCATCATCAAACATTCTTTTTAGAAATATATTGTAGGTCTCGCCCAAGATATATCTACCGTGAACTATTAACCCTTTTACTACTTATGGCCCCACTGCGGCCAAAACAGATAGCGACAAAACTCCCAAACAGCTTTCAGAATACCAACCATGATCCAAGAACCTTGAACCGTAAACCGTTAGATATCTTCTCCTGCATACTTCATCTTCTTCCCAAGAACCGTACAGAATATCATCTGTATATCCTTCATAAAGGAATAATGTCTATAATAGTAACAGTTTAGTCGTACCTTATCAGGATAGATTACGTTATCGTTATACTCCGTAGCTATTTCCTGCATCGGACGTTTGTCACCTTCTGCCTGACACTTAGCCACATATACCGAAATCATCTCATCCTCCAATCGATACTTCAGAGTAGCTGGTCCTGTAATACCGGGGCGCAACTTCAGCACATCTCTGTCATCGCCCTGAAGTTTATCCGCATACCCAGGCACATCCGGGCGTGGACCAACAAAAGACATATTGCCGAAGAGCACATCCCAAAGACCAGGAAGCTCATCCAATTTGTAATGACGAAGAGTTGCACCAAAAGGAGTTATGCGACTATCGCCGGCCACACTCACTGTCGAACCATTATGATTAACAGTCATTGTACGAAATTTATGGCAATTGAACAGTTTACCATCTTTTCCAATGCGCTTTTGCACAAACAGCACAGTTCCACCTGGCATTCTTACTTTCACCATAATCGCTATTACAACTAATAATGGCCAAAGAAACACTAATCCAAGAAACGCGACACTTCGGTCGAAAATCCATTTCGAAAACATATTGTCAGTCCTTTAATATTTCCAAATATAAATCATTATGAGGCAGTTCCTGAATTACTCGAACACGACTGGCAGATAACGCGCTTCGATACGAAGCTACATTCTCTTTATTTACTGTCTCAAAGAGACGAAGACCAATACCAAAACCTACCTCGTTAAGAAGACGATTCATCATAGTTCCAAGTCCTTTACCACGGTAATCTATGCTCACCATGCGTCCACGAAAACCTTTCCCATGAAAAAATGAGTGAATAAAACAATAACCCACAATTGAGCCATCACTAACATTTTCAATTACATAAGCGAGGAAGGCCTTGTTTTTTTGTAGCTTTTTTATTGTTTTACCATCAAAACCATGAGGCTTAAAGAACTCATACGAGTCGTCTGGCTGATAAGTAAAAAACAATTCAAGCCTATGGGCATCAATGATATTGATAGGAAGAACCTTATACCCATGCTCTTCTTCATATCGTGACAACTTCGCTTCAATGGATTTCAGTTTTCTTCCATATCTTAATGAAAATAAGAAAGAGTTAACAATATCAACAAAGTCCCAAAGGAACGGCATTTTGTCCCTTAAGAAATGTGCAAATGCATATAACATACTATTATTGTTTTAATTCGATATCTCTATGTAAATATGAACTAAAGGCAAAACTATTCCATATCATAATTGGTACGCGCTCCGAAGCCAGCCTCCTATAATGCCACATCCGCCCAAATCGTTTTATGATTCGCATCACCTTGTGTACTAGTGTTTCATGGGGATAGAAATGAAATCCATGATAAAGAGTATCTTCCATCAATTCGTCTACTAATGCTTGATTATCACAACAATCTAAGTTCGGTTCTTCCTTATGTAATCCAAAATATTTTATGCATACTGCTGTCATCAAATCAGCAAATCGTTTGATACCGCAAGCCTTCATATCAGCGTATATTTCTGACCAATTTAGCTTGCTTTGTTCTGCTCTAAGAAGTACAGCCCAATCATATAACATTCTAAGAGTTATACCACCAGCAAGAAAGTCATCTAATGCATGTTTAACCAAAAACAACGCATTGAAATGAGAGTTAGGACATATCATATACGAATCATTTATCCCTTTACCTCCATCTCGTTTTATGGCTTCTTGCAATATACGTTCAGTTTTCTCTCCTCGTTTAGTGTTATTAAATTCTGTCAAATATTTATGGTTCTCTATCATGAAACCATTTAGGTAAATATGTGAATGTTTATACGTTCCAAAGTCGACTTTTCCACCCAACTTAACAGCGGTAGTATTGCCTACTTCAAAACTATCCCCAAGATAACAATCACAATCCCCACATTCACGAAGCGTAGGGTCATTATAATAAGTACTAAACGAGATACCCTTCAGGATTAAGCAATTAGCACCCTTCTCATTCAAAGTCCTTGCAAAAGTAGAAGCTATGTTATATTGTTTGTTATAGTTTTGTCGGACATTGTACACAATACCTATCATTTGAAAGAATGCTATTCCTTTTGGCACATCTTTCAACCATTCCTGGGGTAACTGTAGCATCTGATTCCCAACAAGGGCTGCCACACCTTGTTTCCCAGCAGACAACAATACGGTATTCAGTTCATCATTATTTTGTGGAAGCAAATCCTTAATTGATCTATCTTCCAAACCATCCGATGTTAAACTGGCTCTAAGCAAACTAACTATAAGACTATCTGTACGATTTATCATTGAATGTTTCTACCTCAACACAAAAGAAGCCAACAAAGCATTATGATAAAAAAGACCTGAATCAACTACGGTAACATCTTTAAGCAACATACGCTTCTCATCATCTAGGATATATTCCAATCTCAAGCAAAAGACAAACCAATTCTTTCCAACAAGTATCCACTCAGTCATGCCACCTTTGGGAGTCTTTAATAGACAATTTCAACCCATTCTTCAGGCCACCTATCTTTCTTCTGAATTTCAAATCTAGAGTATTTATAAGGATGAATTACAATTGGGTTGTTTTTATTCAAGGTTGCAGCCCAAATGCTGAATGTGCTATTTGCAACAATATTTCCTTTACAGAGACTCATCAACTGCATATCAATATAGCTGTTATCACCCCTATTCCAATTGATGTACATTCCTTCAATTCCCAAATTTTGTTTGCACCATTCAATATCATCGGAAAAGATAAAAAAACGAGGATTTTCTACTTTTTCTTCAATTAAAGCAATCGCTTTGCTATAATAAGGCATACCAAGCAATTCATATTCTGTATTCACATAATCACCTCTGCGGACATGTATCGATATAGAATTACACTCCGCCATTTGTCGAGCGACTTCCGCATTTCTTCCTGCAAGAGTTTTCTTAAAAATCAGTTCTTTGCGCAATTCTTCAACAATATCGCTAGAATACTTTGCACTTTGCCAGTATCCGTCTATAAAGCAATTATCGCGTTTTAGAATATCTGGATTATATGTAGACTTTTCGTTTTGAACATCTTCTATTATCAAACTCTTTATAAATCCTTTTCGAGCCAAAAAGCGGAGGATAGAATTAGATGAGAACTTGGCATACTTAGCATCCTGCTCTTCGGTTGAAAAATTTGCTTTAATGCCTTCAAAGATGTCGCTTAAAAGGAATTTTTTACTATGTCCAGGGACCAGGTTCATCAACATCTCATCATTGAAGTAGCTTAAACTTAACTTCGATTCGATTCCGAGTGACAAAAATTTCCTATACAATGCATACTGATATATCTGATTACCAAGACCACCGGATATTTTTACTATAACCATATTTTAACACTTATTGTTCTGATATTTAATTTGATAAACTACCCCCCCCATCTGATAATATGAAGTTTGATACAGATATACTTTATCACTTGTCTTAGATATGCTTTCAGCATATACTTTCTTACGAGTCTGTCAAACGATACCCCTTTCTTCATATCGTTAAAAAACGCTTCCCAATTGTGCGGTCTTGGAGAGGGGGCATTCAATTGAGCATTATGATGAATAGCATCATCAAGATTAATGTCGTATGCTTCAATATCTGCCATATTTAGAAGAACGATTCCCTTCTCTGTTTGACATAAAGCTAATGAAACACCTTTTCTGAATGACAGTTTCGAGAGTTGTGTTCCCCAAGCATCTCCTAATGTGACATCTGACACACGTGTTTTTTTTGCGTATTGACATTCATAACAATTATTAGTGTAACTATAACCATGATGAAATGCTATTGTATAACTATCTACATTTCCCCTAGGCACCATACTTTTATGGTTTTTATAGACTGCAAATCTCGCCTTATGCCTAAAACTAATTGAACTAATATCATTTAATGATGTACTATGGTCATTAAAGAACTTTTCTAGTACTTGTGGGGATGGAGTGCCATGACAAATAAGATCAATAGTATAAAGGTTATCCAACAATTTCTTTCCAACATAGTTCTTCACGCCTGCTACCTGGCAAGGAAGACCTATAAAAAGGACTCGCTTACCATCCTTTAGCAGATGCACCAACCTGACATATATATTTTTAGGATTGCTCTTAACATATTTTGACCCCTCAAACCCTTTTAATTCATCTATTGTCTTTGCATACTTGAACCCAAACCCTCCTGATTCGAACTTGCAGCTACAAACTATACCTCCTTGTCTGACAAAAGCATAGCTGATAGCTGATGCATAGCCACCAGAAGATGCTTTTGTGCGGATGTGATCCTCATTAGCCCATCCTTGATTCCAAGCAATAGGCTCCAAACTTATTGGCGGATTATTTTGAGGGCACACACGCTCGCACAGGCCACATTCAACGCAATTATCATTCTTCATGGCATTAAATGCGCGCAAGCTATCTACTATATCGATAGCTCCTTTATGACATGTTTCAAAACAAGCCATACATCCACAACACATATCTTGCGCACACACAGTTTTCATTCTTTTCTCGTCCATTTGTATGTCATGTTAGTTTTTCATAAAAATCCCTGGTTTTGCAACGTTGTTCTGCAATTACTTTATTCACATAATCATAATGTACTTCTGCGGCAACATCCAAATTTCTGTAATCAGAAGGTACTATTCGCAATTTCTCATTTATCATTGTTAGAAGATCAACTATACGCCCTTGATACATATCGGGCAATATACACCAGAATTTTCTATTGTAATTTATACTGAAACAAGTCGCATGGAAGGAGTCGGTAATTACATATGATGCATTGGCAAACAACGTAAGAAATTCTTCAAACGATGGAATTAAAACAGATTTTCCATAACGCAACACATAATCGTAACGAATACAAATCCTCACCACTTCCAATCCAGTCTTCTCTGACATAAACTTCGCATATTGATCCACTCTTGGATCCTTTCCTAACTGATAGATCAAAATATATGGTTTCTTTCTAGGCTTGTTCGTTGCCATTTTGTTCCAAAAAGACGCATCTTGCGTCAAAGTTGGATCTATGACCGCACAAACGTCTTCTATCCCTAAGCCCTTTATCATATCCACAGCACTTGTTTCACGTACCGAAATTGCCGAAAAATCCTGAAGGAGACGCTTTAATTCCTGCTTCTCGGCTTCATCAAACTCGCTCATTCCAATACTTGAAGCCAAGGCGTATTTAGATTTCCCCTCTGGAACAAAATCAAGAAAGAACTCTCGTAACAAGCCGTTATTCCAACCACTATTCCAAACCTGATCACTACCTGAGCAATAAATATCAGCCACTGGAGGATTGGCTTTAAGTTGTTCATTATTAGTATATGAATGAGGGGAAGATTTCAGATAAGTCTTCTTAAATGATGTCCAAAGCAACGCATAACGCAATTCCGTTGGAAATAGAATAACCGTTTTGATAATTCTTACTAATAAATTATCTTTTCTTGAATATCCCAGAATATGATTCCAAAACTTTGCAATCGGACGAGTATAATCCACAATCTCCACATCATATCCCTTTTCTCGCAACAACTCCTGGGTGGCATATGCTTGCAACATTGAACCATAGTTCTTAATATTCTGAAGCGTAATTACCGATACTTTTTTCATTATATTTCAGTATTTATTAAATATATGATGATGATACATTTCTAAAACTACTTTTGGCAAAAGTCCAACAAGGATTGGCTTGAATGCTAACGGTATCAAATAGAATGGTATTCCCAAATACTTCCTGTATTTCAGTTTAATGCGAGTTTCTGCAAAACGATACTTGAACTTTCGCCTTGTCATCGAATGTCTCGATTCAAAATAGTCAAGCATTTTTTCACCAGTAACGTAACCCTTAAAACCTTTGGCATACATCTTACACCACAAATCAGTATCTTCCTCACGTCCGATACCAGGATATGTTGAGTAACCACCCACTCTATCGTAGGCTTCCTTACGAATCATTACAGTAGGATGTGCAAACATACGTCCTTTGTAAATATCCAAAGCTGAACGTTCACCGACAAATGTATCTTGCCCCCAAACGCCACTTTCGTCAACCATATTCCTACCAGTGGCCACTATTGCATACTCAGGGTGCTGATTCAGAAAATAGACTTCTTTTTCTAACCTTTCCGAATGAGAATAATCATCATCATCCATGCGAGCGACATACTCTCCCTTGGCTACACTCAAACAGTTGTTGAGACTTTGCGCCAAACCAGAGTTGTGCGCATTCTTGAGAACGACGATTCTATTGTCGAGAGCAGCATATTCTTGTAACTTCATATACGTATCATCAGTAGATCCGTCATCACAGATAATGAATTCCCAATCTTTGTAGGTCTGATTGATTATAGATTGTATGGAACGATCCATTCGTCCGAATCCATTATACACTCCCATTATTATGGATACTCTTGGCATATTCTTATTTCTCTAACAATTGATTTCTATGTTGTGCAAGTTTTGCAAACAGCACCCGGTCGTCATACGATTCTTCAATATGTCTTCGAGCATTAGCCCCCATTTCACTTGCCAAAGCCGGATTGCCTATAAATGTTTCCATTGCCTTGCGTATACTCCCTACATTCTTTACCTTTACCAAAATTCCAGTTATTCCATCTATAATTGTATCTATCTGTCCAGGAACATCAGATACAATTCCTGGAGTAGCCATGGCACCAGCTTCAATGACTACCAGTCCAAAACCTTCTCTATAACTTAGTGAGCAGAAAACATCCATGGCAGCATAGTAATGCTCGACATTTCTCACCCATCCTACACGTACGATTCTCGCACTTTTTTCAATAGTATCAATTACATCAGCACGCATAGAGCCAGAATTATCATAATCCCCTATTAGTAAGAGTTTCGCTCTACTTATGCCTTTAGCACCCACAAATGCATCTACCAATTCATTGATGCCCTTGTCCCTTGTAATTCTACCTGCATAACCGAAAACCACATCATCTTTAGATATGTCCAACTGCTCACGTATTTGATTACGAAGTTCTTGGCGCAAGGTGTAATCAAACTTCTCAAGATTCACACCACATGCGCTTCCATTCCATATTACACAAGCCTTCTCCTTTGCATATAACCCTTCTTTCAAACTAAAATCCAGTAACGAGTAACTTTCCACCTCTATGGTAGTAGATTTATGACAGATAAGTTTCTCAATAGCTTTGAAGATGAAACGAGGCAACCTTGTAAAACCCATATAACGGATGCCCCACTGAGCATATAACCTGCATGGAACTTTGGCTCTAGCCGCGGCAATAGACGCATATAGCGAAGCATTTGGTGTAGAATATTGTACAATATCAAACTGCTGTTCCTTGAAAATCCTAGTCATTTTGTTAATAACTGAAATTCCATCAAATCCCACACCACGTTTCATCCCAATAGGAATAAAATGCACACGCTCATTACACATATTGCGTAACACATCATCGTCGTTACACATAAAAGTCACATCATAATTCTCGTTCTCTACCAAATATTTTGTCAAGCCCAAAAGAAAAGACCTGATAGTAAGAGGAACCGTCGTCACAAAGCATATCTTTTTCATAATTAATTATTTTTCACCAATGAGTAGCAATCTGGCATATTTTACTTTCCTTACAATCCGAACAAACATATAAGATGTTGGCACTGCCAATATAGAAATGACGACAATTTTCAATACAAATTCTTCAATAGGGAGCAGCTTAACAAATTGCTGTATCAACGGAAACTGAACAGCATAAATGCCAAGAGTGGAAGCTCCAAGTTTTTGTAATATTGGGATCTCCTTTACCAAGAACTTACGTCCCAATCCATAGAATAGCATCATGCCTACAAATTGAACACCATAACGATAGGCATAAGCAAAGGCTCCACCCAGATTTATCCATTCATATAACAAAGGAGCACCATTTGTAACCCAAAAGGGAACCGTAATCACAAATACCCCCCCCATTACACAAATACTCGTACTACTGTTCAATGCTTCCTTTTTAAATTGTCTATAGTAATACCCAGCTGCATAAAATACAATATGATAACATAACTGTGCACAATTAAACTTCGTATGAAAGACTATCGTCAGCACACCTAACACCCCATATAAGCTACCAACCAAAATCCAATGTTTTACTCCAAAACGGTGCTGCACATATTCTGCAACATTGAAAATTGAAGAATAGAGAAACAGATTATACAAAAACCATAAGCCATTATCTGGATAGACTAGAGTTTGTATACTAGAGTTTAGGTCAAAGGTTCCAGTTTTCAACAATGGAGAGATGAATGCCCATGTTACAAACGGAAGCAGCAATTGTATGGCCCTTTTCGGTATTAAATTTCTATCCCACCTACCTTTGTTTGCCAAATAACCACTTACAAAAAAGAATAAAGGCATGTGGAACGAATAAATAAGTCTGAAGGCAAAGTCCATTTCATAGGTAGATGAACAATACTGTATGGCATGGCCAATTATCACCAAAACTATCAGCACTCCTTTAATATTGTCCAAGTAAGGAATTCTCTTCGTTGCCATTATTGAACAGATTGAATGATTGATTCTAACTTATCTAGTACTGTATCTATTCTACAATTCCTCTTTGCATATTCGAATCCATCTTCAGAATACTTATTCCATTTTTCCTTATCTGACATAAGATTGTCTATAAAAATATGCATTTCATCTATAGACCGAAGTGTTGCGCCTCCTGGAAGCACTCGAGCGTTACCAGTATCCACACTTATAAACGGAAGTCCCTGACTCATAGCTTCTATAATAGAAATCGAATATTGTTCATAATGACTAGTAACAAGATACAAAGAAGCCCCTTTCATTATTGAAGGAATATCAGATCTACTGACACCATACAGCAAGTGAACATCACGATGACCACATTTTTTCTCCAACTTTGCAACCAACGTGCAACACTCCTTATAATACTCTGTTGGGAATGAACCTATACAAACTAAAGATGTGTACTTACTGGCTTTCGATTTATAGTATTGCAGAATCATATCTTTTTGATTTTTCACAACTGTATAATTGGCACAGCACATCATATATCTTTCGTTTTCAATAATAGTATATTTTGAGAGCGCACCACTCTTCACATTATCTGCAAAGAACATATTATCAGCAGCATTATCAAGAATATGACTATTGGGAATTGCCTCCTTTAGATAATAGCGACTGCTATCTACCTCCGAAAGACACATTGATGCATCAAAATACTTTATCGCCGCCTTGAATGTATGACTAAAATACCATTTGGAGCTAATCCAATTCCATGTGTTTCCTATAGTATGCCACAAATCCGCTTTTGTTTGTAAAGGTTTAAGTTCCATTCCCGAGAAACCATGAGAATGGAAAATCTTCTTTCCTGGAATATCGTTTAGGTATGGCAAAAGAATATCCGTGGTAATACATTGAGAGCATTCAATAATTAGAATATCAGCTCCATAAGATTTTACGAACTCCACAAATTGTTCACATTCCCCACGATATCTATGTAAAACATCCAAGAAAATAGGAAAACGATAAACTTTTACACCATTAATATTATCCTCCAACGGCTCCTCTTTAAAAGATTTTGTGGCAATACTTACTTCATGATGTCGATGATGCAACCCTTCGGCCAAGTACTTCACGACTACAGGAACACCACTTACATTGGGGAAATAATTTTCCGAAATGAATAGTATCTTCATTATCTACGACGTATTTTATTTTTAACCCTATTAATAGACTCCACAACCAATCTTCGTTCGTTAATATTCATACAGACATAGTATGCGATTGACACAGATACAAAAATTGTTACTGGGAAAAGTACACACAGTCTTACAAAGGAAGAAGGCATTATGTAAGTGATTATAGATGGCGTAATGATTGATAAAAAGGCAAATAATACTAATGGGACAACAATTAGTCTGAAATATTCCAATGGAGTAATATACTTAAATTCTTGGTGCATCAACAATATGCAAGAAATTTGATTAATAAGAGTAAGGCCAAACATAACCAAGTATATTGCATAAGGAGGAAAGCCAAATGAAAAAAGGCAATATCCGATAGGAACTACAGAGCAAATAATGCACATGGATACCGCCTTGATTTTTTTTATTTTCCCCGTTGCTGTCATAACAATTGAAATAGGTTCATTCAGGCAGTTAACGCTATTGATAATTACTACAATACATGCAAAAATGACTGTATAATCAGGGTATGTAGCACCTAACCACAACGAGAGGATGTACTGCATCTCGAAAACTAATGGAATAGCAATACACATCTGCAGTATAAAATTCACTTTAGACATGCTGTACATCAAATTCTTAACCCTTACATAGTTTTCACTAGAATATGCTTGGATTATTTGTGGTCGAAAAGCAATCGCCAGATTACTCGCGAATCCAGCAACTGCGCCAGATACTTGAGCGGATATCCCGTACGCCGCGTTGATTATAGGACCAAAAAAGATGTTTAGAATCATATTACTACCTTGGTCTCTGACCATATATGAAAGAGGATCTATAGTAGACCAAGCTGAAAATGAAAACAATTTCCTGAATAGGTGCTTGTCCATTCCCCGTTTCATAACCAGCAGATGAAAATTCTTCCGACTATAGCCAAAATACAACAAGAAGTTTAAGACAGAAACAAGAGTCAACAAACATCCATATGTTGCAAGTTTATCCAACGACACACAACTAATAACTACAGCAATAGCAAATTTCAGGATAGCATCTACAATAGAAACAATTGCATAGAAATCCATATGCTCATACGCCATTACTGCTGCACTATATGGAATCTGCATTACAACAAAGAGCAGTGAAACTACTGAGCATTGGAACAAATAATGGGCAATTACAATTCTATCCATGGGAATGACCATTTTATGGTTGATATACCATACTCCAATACATTCCAACAAGAAGACCAATACAACCATGATTATGAATTGAATTCTAATGGAAGCATTGTATACTTTAGTTACACCATCATCATCGTTCTTTCCTAATGCAAAATTATAGAATCTGTTAGTTCCAGTTGACAGACAATTGTTTAGGACTGAAAAAAGAGCAACAAAACCTGCAACCACATTATAGATGCCATAATCAACAGCACCTAGGGTTGATAATATTAAGCGAGTCGTATAAAGGGTGACAAGCATTACAAACAACATCCTAAAATACAAGAATGCTGTGTTATGCATTAACCTTTTGTTCGCAGTACTCGTTGTCATATCAATCCTGTTTGGCGAATTCTTTAATTACGACTGCTGCTGGAGACGCCACTACAGAATAGGGAGGAACATCCTTTGTCACAATAGAACCTGCTGCGACAATAGCCCCCTCGCCGACTGTTACTCCTGGCATAATGATAGAACCCATGCCAACAGAGCAGCCTTTTTTCAAGGTTACGGGACGAGGCGTTTGTGGCTGGTCTGTATATTTGCCGCCATAACGATACTCTGATAAATTTCGTTTATGGCATAATATCAAGCTCCTTGATGCTATCCACACATCATCTTCTATATGTATATAATCAGCACTACCTGCATCAAAATAGACATCGTACCCTACCTTAAAATTACCGGTAGCATTCACGCCTGCAAGTTTCCATAACCAAGGTCGAATTTTATATGAGATAGGGTTCAACACCATAATCTTCTGAATTTGCATTATTTTCCACTGAAAAAAGTAATGGAGACGTACTTTTAAATACCAAGGGAGTTTTTTAATTTTACTAAGCATTTTCTATTATTTATTTTTGAATATATTTCTTTTCTGCAAACTTCTCTGTGAAAGACAAAATCAGATAAAATGGAATAAGTCTAATATAAATCCACATAAACAGCAAAGATATGTTGAGAGACATTATTATAGCCCCAACCCAAATGGCGGTAAATGCATATGAATATTTCCTATATGAAAAGTCATAAAGGAAAAGTATATCAAATTTCCTAATAAACAGAATTATCAAACATGATAGAAGTGGCGATAATAGGAAACCAAAGTAAACCATGGATTGGCCTATACACGGCATGATTTGATCTTTACGACCTACTGTTTTATGAAAAAGGCTAGAAGAATCTTTACCTTTTGGAAGATAGTGACAAATAATAGGCATTGACCTCAACAGATCATATGGCAGGCATTGAATTCCCGCCTCTTGAGAAGAATATGCAAATTGAAATATGGCATTAACATTCCCAAGGCCATTACAATAAACATCAATATTTGTCGCTCCAAATGCACCATTCACCGTCTCATTGGAAACGTTAGTACCCTTTTCATATCCGCCGTTTTTAACAAGCGATGTATAAACCATGAGCGCTGCCAACGGAATTATGATTGCAGTGCAAATTTGTTTATGATATAATGGAAATAAATGAAGAAGACATGCTAAGCAAGCACCTGCAGAAACAAGAGTATACCAACGTGTAATACCAGTAGAATCAACAAATGTTAAAATGACAAAAACAACAGTAGCAGCTATTGCTGATGAGACAGGTAATAATCTATTACCTCGTTCATATATATGCTTAGCTTTCATTATGACATAATAATAAAGCCATACCGTTAAACTTTGCCATACTATATTAATGTAGCCTTGACCAGATTCCATTAAATCATCCATTTCATCCATTTCATCAAGTGAACCACTAAAAAAGATACTCAATCCTTGTCCCAATGACTTGTATGTTAGACCTATGTACACCAACAAAAACACCACGCTTAATAATAATGGGAGTTTTTTACCGGATTTGAGGTACGAGAGTTTAGCCTTATTCACATTATCTCCACTATGGATATACTCAAAAGTATGAATTCCTGTAAATTCTAATATTATAAACACAAACAACAATTCATATAACATCAAATATACAGCCTCGTCTATATGAGAGAAATCACTTAACATTTCATTTATAAAACCACTTTGATAATACGCAAATGGTGCGTATACATATCGCAGAAGCATCAAGATATTAATTGTAACTATCCCTGGCAACAATTTCACTATATTATGCTTACAAAGGCATACACCTATAGTATATAACAAAGGCAGCAACCAAATGGGAGCAGCAAACGTCTCACTATAAGACAAACAATAGGTAAACGAACAGATTCCTAGTAGTATTTGAATTTTTCTAATTGTTGCTATCATTATTTGAAAATATTTCTAATGAAATAATGTACAATGTGATTCATTAAGTTGTTAATTATTTACTATGTCGCCCTGAAATCATCAAGTATTCATCCTTCTATATTCGAACAAAGAATAGAAACCTTTATTTGGAATCCAATGCAATATGAAGATTAAAACGCCACATAAAAGAATGACGTAGTGCATGCGCCAAAGCAATCTATAAGATTATCCCCGCTGATTACAAGTTAAGGGTATGTATTACCACGACGAGCAGGATATAGTTCCATAACATATGAGATAACCCTCGCCTATAGAAATCCGGCAATTTATATTCTGACTAAAGTAACAAAGACCATAAGCGCTTAGAGACTAGGAATATGTCAACACCTATCAAACCGCAACTACTCGGAAAGAATAAAGCACCCAACGAGAGATTACAGCATACAGCATGAAATATAACAACCATAAGGATTGCTATCTCCATCATCATAGTTCGTGTTTCCTATAATACAGAAACAATACTGTTACCAGTTATCGTTTGTCCAAAACTTCATATTTGCTTACCTTACTTTTATACTCTGGCACTATCTCTTTCATTTTCTTGACAATAGCCATATCATCATAATGGAGAGACAGTTCGTAGAGGTCCTTCTCGTTCTGAAGGGCCAAATCATAGGAGTATTCTCTGACTGCTGCCACTTTAATCTTTGGATGGACTGTCGGCTTAGACTGTTCGGCATCATTGAGTACCTCTTCATACAGTTTCTCTCCATCACGAAGACCAGTATATTTAATTTCTATATTCTTTGCTCCAGACAGATGTATCATACGCTGCGCAAGGTCGGCAATACGAACTGGCTCACCCATATCAAAAACAAAGATTTCTCCACCCTTGCCCATTGTACCAGCTTCGAGCACAAGACGACAAGCCTCTGGAATAAGCATAAAGTATCGGATGATATCCTTGTGAGTCACGGTAACAGGACCGCCACTTCTTATCTGCTTCTTGAACAGAGGGATAACGCTGCCATTTGACCCAAGTACGTTTCCAAAGCGAGTTGTAACAAATTGAGTGACGCCAATGACTACACCATCCTGTATAGCTTGATTTAGAGACTGGCAATAAATCTCGCATATACGCTTACTGCATCCCATCACATTGGTTGGATTTACTGCCTTGTCTGTAGAAATCATTACAAATTTCTTCGTACCATATTTCACTGCAAGGTCGGCAATAACCCGCGTACCAAAGACATTGTTTTGTACAGCCATGGCTGGGTTATCCTCCATCATCGGCACATGTTTATAGGCAGCTGCATGAAAAACATACTCTGGTTTATGCACGGCAAAGATAGTATCCATCTGTGATTTATTGGTTATTGAGCCGACAATCGTCCAAACCTTCAGGTCACTATGATTACGCTTCATATACAGACGCACATCATGCATAGGTGTCTCTGCTTGATCAACAAGCACAAGTTCAGATGGGTTTAACGTCGCCACCTGTCGGGCCATTTCAGAGCCTATACTGCCAGCAGCTCCGGTAATAAGAATTCGATGACCTGCAAGCATCTGCTTGATACATCCCATATCAACCTCTATCTTTTCACGAGGTAACAAGTCTTCTATCTCCACTTCATGCAGTTGGTTATAGGATAATTTGCTCTTGCCGTCCCATTCTTCGGCAGCAGGCATCATCATTATCTTTATATGGGCTCTTGTAAGAGCGTCTACCATCTTGGGATTGCTACGTATATTATCTGATTTTAATGGAGATACCAATAGTATTTTTACGCCCTTTCTGATAAGAATATCTACTATATGGTCATTATTAAGATACACCTTTTTTCCCAACAGATAGATTCCGGCCCGCTTTTTGCGGTCAGAAATAAAACATCTAAGAATATACTGCTTTTCCTTTACACTGCAGATACTATTGGCCAAAGCGATTCCGCCAGCCTGAGTACCATAGATGGCAACCGGCTGATCTTTGTCAATATTATATCCTTCAAAACTTGCTTTTACCGTGATCCTTACTATCCATATCAACAATGTGCTCAAACAAAAAATAATAAATGCGGACTTGAATGAGGGAAAAATACAAAATTCCGAGTGTACAAAAGTACCTATCAACCCCGAAAGGCAACACGCTATCAATGTGGCTTTACCAATGCGGTAGAGATCCACATAGGAAGAGAATCGAATGATTCCCAAATATGTATGAAAGAGATGGAAACAGAGGATAAACAAAGGCAAGCATAAAACCGCACCAAGCAAGACCTGCCAAAAGTTATTTATCAGTTCATAGCCTCCCATTTCTATAAAACTACCGATAAGAGTCGAGAACAACACAACACAGCAATCAAGTATGAGAACACTCCAATAAGGCAGTGCTTTCTTTGTAAAATACCAACTGGTAAGTTTTAGAAAAATATTCATAGTCTATATGTAACTTGAATGGAGATTAAATATTAAATTACAATAAGATATTTGTATAATATATGATAACGTTACCCTTAAACAATCAGAAGTTTACTCAACTATTTGTTACATCTTTTTATATATATAACTCGCTCCACCTTAATCAAACACATAGCCATAGTTGGTGCGCAGCTCTTCGTACTCGGCTTCATAGCGCTGGCGCTGGTCTTCATCCTTGAAGGTCGAGGCGATGCGGGCTATCTCCTGCATAACCTTGCGGCCAGCGTCGATGATGGGCTGGAGGTCGTCTTTGACATAATCGAGGAAGGGGGCGTAGTAGTAGCCAATCTCTTCTATCATGAAATAGAAGGTGGAGAAGGCGTCTTTGATGTCAAGGCGCTTGCTTAGCACGTCGGCATGGGTCTGACGGAGGAGCATCTTGATATTCTCGGTCTGTGCTGCCACCTCTTGGGCGGTCTTCACCTGATGGAAGAAGGTGTCGATAAAGGCATGACGCTCATGGAGATTGCGCTTGTAGAAGGTGGCACGATTCTTGGCGTCACCGTTTTTGTCTACTTCCTCAAAACGCTCAGCGTGGACATTGGAGATGGCCACAGCCATGCCGCCGACATCCATCACCAGTCTGCGGTCGCGGGCAATGCGGATGACATAGCCTTCAAGGCCGGCATAGTCGCCAGAGACAATGCGCAGCAGGGTGCGGTTCTGGGCGTAATAGACAAAGGGACGGAGGAGGAAACGTAGTCTGTCGGGCTCGGTCTCAGAGACACGCATGAAGGGCTCCATCTGGTTACAGGGGATGGTAGCCACGCGGCCGGAGCTGCAGTTCTTGCACAGCTTGTGGAGGGGCAGATGCTCGTCGAGATAGGCCTGGAGCTTACGGGGAGAACCCTGGAGGAAAATCAGTCCGCTCACCGAGGGTGCCTCGACCTGACGCATACCGCCATGGTTGCTGCGACGGGGCAGATATTTGATGGTCTTGTGAACGAAATGAGGGATACCGTCTTGCTGGAGCTGCTGTTCGATGGATTTGACCTTGCGGTTGTGTACAAAGAGGTAGCTCCACGACGTGCAAGTCGTGTCTGTCGTATCTTTCTTGCGACGCGAGCCGACGGTTGCTGGTTTCACTTCGGCGCATTTCTTCATTGCTGGGCCAGATGGTTTTTCTGGCTCAGAAAGGTGGGTGCCCTCTGGAAACTCGGTGCTTTCAAGGGGTTGAAGGCGCTTGGTTTCGTCGGCTGTAGATGGAGAACTCGTGCAATCCTGCTTCATAAACTCTCTTCTACTTTATGTCTGCTTGGATGGTCATCATCACCTGGGATGAAAGTGCCAAATCTGCTAAGACATTGTTCATATAGTCATTCAATAGATGTATCGCCAGTGGAGATAAAGTTGGCTAATCGTCTTAAGTCTGCGGAACTTACCCGCACAGCATACTCACCTCTTTAGCGGCGTTGTATCTTTGTCTTCTTGGCAGGTCTTCTTATGGTAAGACCCGACATTGTGTACAAAGTTACGGCTTTTATTGCATTTTTTATCATTTTCTTTAGAAAATTTTTGATTAATCTCGTTTTTTCTGCGCAAATGTTTAGCAAAAACCAAGTTGCCCTTTAATCTCCGCATTGATAATCATAATCTTACTCCAGAGTGTGGGTCTTACCATAAGAAGACCCACTATCAGCAAAAACAGGCATCTGCTGGTTTTCTTCGTTTATACTCCCATGTTTTCTTTTCAGCGACAGACGGATGCAGATGTCCGCCCTCTCCCTCACGACCATAGATGCCACGACGCAAATACGCCTCTCACACATAACATGGCTCACCCGATAAACCATGGGGATAATTCTTTGGTTCTATAGATTATTTATACCTTTGTACCATGAATAATCAAGGACTTTTAGCATTGGCACAGTTAATTCT
>UMBZ01022991.1_pt1 | contig 24967 bp, 20 predicted proteins | sample 1964091 | NCBI WGS metagenome assembly UMBZ01 (sample SAMEA4835954, study PRJEB28245) | human gut metagenome | biome: gut microbiome; material: fecal sample | place: Denmark | collected 2008
TTATGCATGAAAATATGATACACGTAAAAATGTTCTTATTGGTTCCGATGATCTCGGGGCTCTTGGTCTCATTGACGTCATTTGCTCCGGCCCGACATCATCATTGTTCATTTGAAGTTCAGGACGCTTCTGAACTGACGGTCCAGGATGACAGCATTCTTCCGGTTATCGCTTGGTTCAGCAAGCGGGATACTATGACCTACTGGATACACGACAACATAAGTCTGGGCGACCGCCAGAAGCTGAAACGGAAATACATTACGTGGGATTACCGCAGCGTGGGACATTCGGAGTGTGATGACTGAAAATAGGGATAGGCCGGAAAAGGCTTGTCCCTATTTCCTCTTACCTCGTCACTACTTCAAGATTTATTTCAAGAATATTATTCCGCTGAGTTGTACATTCATATCATTTTTGCCTTCGCTGTCGATGGAAATATTGTTGGTAAAGAACACTCCGCCATCTCCGTAGAAGTATAGTGGCTTGCATCCGTTCTCTTTCTGCGCCGTGTCAATCTCGCTCACAGGAATCGTCAGCGTGACAGAATCTGATGAGACGGTTACGAAGGCCGTGTCGGCCAATGGTACAGAGCAATTGAAGTTGATGTTTTCGAAGCGTGTGAATCCCTTAGGAATTAGGGATGCCCCTTTGGTGTTGATTTCAATCCAGTGGGAACTGCATTCGTCTACCTCTACGGTGTCCACCTGCATAAGTCCAAAGTTCCAGAATTCCACAGTTGTGTCAACAATCTCACGCACGACTCTTTCCGGGTACATGATGTAGAGGTATTCCATCTTCTCGTCTGTCTCAATCATAGTTGCGATATCCCCGGATTTCATTATCTCTGAATATCTTGCCGAGTCCAAAGGAAAATTGATGCCGGGACAGTTAGAGGATAGTGCTTTCTTTACTTCGCTGACTAGGACTCTTCGGGACATGGCTGAGAAATTCTGCGGGCCAACAGACGAAAGTGCTGCAAGCGCTAGAAAGGACAGCGGAATCCATCGGAATCTTTTGCATTTGCTGACCGTCAAACCTATGCAGACAGCATAGCCCCAAACGTTGAAGAGGACTACGTATAGGCGTGGCGCGGTGATTCCGTAGTCCGTTATCCTTTTGGCGATTCCTACCGTCATCAATATAAGAAGCGGAAGGAAAATGGCAGGCAAGAGTTTGAGCGCCTTGCGGTCGAATCTCCACTTGTTGTCTTCTTTTCGAAATTGTACCGGATAGAGCAGAAACATCATCAGTATCAGGCATATCATTGATGCTATTACAAGTGTTGATACCCATCCGCAGGGAAGTTTCCATTCAAAAAGGATCATTACGGCATATACATAGAGCGTTACTACATAAGTGCCGAAAAGAGGAAATATCAAATAGTTAATCAGTCCGAGTCCAGTTGTTCCGGGACGTTCAGTGTCATGTCTCTCTTTTTCTGGAATCAATTGCATGAACACCATCGGCGCGACGAATATCATGCATACCAGGAACACGTCAGCGAACACCTTCCATCCGATTTCAACTCCGAAGAGTACATTGAATGCAAGAACGAGCAACTCCAGTCCTCCAGCCAGGAGCACCCCGACAGCAAAAGCAGTCGCGAATGCTGATGTGCAGTCAATGATATAGTTCCATAGCCTCATGTCATTGTTGGATTCTTGAAAGACAGGAGCAATGAATATTCCTGAAACTATTATCCCCACGAGTGTGGCAGCTGCATTGGTCCAACTCAAATCCAGCGGCCATGCCTGGCGGAACGCGAGGCAGACCCCTAGCCATAAGGCATTGACGGCTATAATCCAAAGCGGTTTTACGGTGTGTCTCTCGTCATTTCTCCAATCCGTGAGCACGAGCTTTACCGCCAGATTCAGCAGACCGGCGGTTATCGTCCAGAACATCAGGAAAAAACAGTCTTTTCTATCTATTTTATCTCCAAAATGAATCAACACGACCGACATGATGGCTGCCGCTATCATAAAGCAAGCCGAAGTCGTAAATCTCTTGAAGGTTCCTGCCATTTTCTGGCATAAGTCCTTGATTGTGGTTTTGTCTATCATATTGCAAAATAATCCATTCTTAAATTTAACATTATTGATAACCGGGCACTCCGTCAAATGCAGGAATCCAGTCAAGGCATTAAGTGGGCTTGGACCTATTTGAAATTATGGCATCGAAATTCTCGATTGCCCATGAAATCAGTGAATCAAGGTGGGGGAGGAGGCTGCGCCCGCGTTCTGTCAATAAAGGAATCCGAACATCCATAGTGGTACTTGATTGTCAAACACATACTCTATTGTATCCTTGACCACATATGCGTCTTCTAAATTGGATATTTGTTTCTTTCCTTTGTTGCGCCCGCCCACTTCGAAAGTCTTGCCGTCTATCTCGAAATCTGAAACAGGAGATTCTACCGTATCGTACTTCTGCTTGGTCCAGCAATAAAAGATAGTCTCTCGGGCATTCCCCGTGTCCGGCTTTTCGCCCGAAAGGACATAGGACATATTGGAATTCTGGAGATAAAGCTTGTCCATTTTGCGGAGAATTGCGTCCCCGTTGGCCTTCATACGCAGGACAGAAACAAGTTCGGCTTTTTCCAGATATTCCAGATACTTGGGAAGTTCGTCGCGACTTAATTCCAAGTCTCTTGCCATATCCGAGAAATTAATCTTGACAGGGACGCTCTTGGAAATGTAGTACATGAATTTCTTGAGCTTCTGCGTGGCGGCGATGGTCATCCTGGCGTATTTGGGAATATCTACTTCAACGGTAGTGTTGATGACTTGCCTCATACGAGTTTCGAATTCCGGTTCCTGAAAAAAAGGATAGCAGCCCTTTTTCATATATCCTTCGAAGTATTTCAATGGTCGTTCAGCCCCGTACGGAAAATCAACTTTCCCTTGCAATACATCTTCCAAACTGGCAGGTTTTAATGACCAGCCATTGCGCAAGTTCAAGTATTCGCGGAATGACCAGACAGGAAGATGGTACTCGATGACGCGGCGACTAAGGTCTGCGCCCCCTTCTTTAAGATCCAATATTGAACTGCCGGAATATACGACATGGAGCAGCGGCAGGCTATCGTAGATGTTCTTGACCTCCTGACTCCAGCCCGGATATTTATGAATTTCGTCTATATACAGATATTTCCCGCCACGGGCGAAGAAGCTCTTGGCAGTATCAAGAAGAGTGTGTGCACTGAAGTAGATATCATCTGCAATCACGTAAAGGGACTCATTCTTGTTCCCGGTTCTCTTGATGTGTTGTAGGATGAGAGTGGATTTACCGACACCTTTCTGGCCTAGGATACCCAAGATGCGGACATCCCAGTTTATGGTGTCGTGCTGCTCCCGGAAAAAGTTCATGGGTGTCAGTTCCAGAAGTTGATGGAATTGTTCGTAAAGTGTCTGCATAATATATTGCGGCATTGGTTCCGCACAAATGTAAGAAAATTGCAGGAAAGTTTACGCAATATTTATGAAAAGTTGCGTGGTTTTATTTGCAGTTGACTTTCTGGGAAGGTCACGGATGAAGAAGATTTGGTGGATAACGACAAATGTTGTTGAAAAGATTTGGTGGAATAATTTCTGGTATCTGTGTTAGGATATAAATTTTGTGATTGATGGAACGAAATGGGATTTCTTTCTTTCATGTCTTGAATTAAGATAATCGAAAACTATGTCAATGCCTTGGTGCGTATCGTGATGTTTTAATGCGTCAGATGACAATTAATATGTTCTGTACAGGCGCCGGGGTTGCGCCCGGGAGGACTTGCCGCCCTCGGCACGAGAGGGAAGGACCCACGCAGTGGGAGGGCCTGGTCCTCCCGGGTGTAACCCCGGCGCCAGACGATAAGAGTTTTATCGCAAATAGGGTTGATTCCGTTTTCAGGAGTCAACCCTTTTTAGGTGTTCGTGCGGCACTATCATGATCTAATGGGTGCAAGTCCCTAAACCGCCCTGATAGCGGGAAGGTTACAGCTAAAGGCAAGGGTGTCCGCGTCGTCTGTTTCGCTGTGTTTTTCGACCCTCTTGACAGGTAGATTCATCTGTAATTGTTTGTATCCTAATTGATTAAGTAATAAGTCTCTTGCCAAGAGGTATCAATGAAAGGTGGTCTTGGCAGCTCCCTTTCCTGGATCTAATCTCGCAATGCGCTCAATTTCAGAATCTTACCGTGAATGTGTCCGGAATTACGCCTGCCAAGAGGGTCGAAATTTTGCGCCTGTCCAAGCTAATAAGCCTAATATCGACACGCAGGGCAACCGCATCAAAATGGCTAACAAAAATATCAAGAACTGCTATGTTGAATATGATTTTTTTATCTATCCAAGACCACCGTGTTACCGGGCGGTGCACGTATCTGCTGTCGGATTTGTTGACGATTGCGCTCCTTACCTATCTCTGTGGCGGAGAGGACTACGTAGACATGAGTGAGTTCGCTAATGAGCGTGCACGGGACTTCGGGCTGCTCGAAGGTTGCCTGAGTTCTCCATCTCCCGACTCGTTTGAGAGTCTGATGAGTGCCGTGGAGCCTTCGGAGATTGGGCGCTGCCTGAAAGAATACGGACGGAAGTTCCTTGATACACTAACGGAGAAGCAGGTCGTCCTTGACGGCAAGAAACTCAGGGGTGTCTCCCCGAAATCACACGGCACATGCGGTGACTACCTCTTGAACGCGTTTGTTAGTGAGAACCAGCTGTTTGTGGGACACGTCCGTTTGAAAGACAAGGAAAATGAGATAACGGCAATACCTCAACTGCTTGACAAGATAGATGTGGAGGACGCTGTCGTGTAAATCGATGCCATCGGAACGCAACGGAGCATTGTGGATAAAATCATCGAGAGAAAGGGGCACTACTTCTTGGGAGTCAAGGACAACCAGTCCGCGCTCAAAGTCGCCGTAGAGGATGCTTTTATCTTTAACGAGGAAGAATACTAATTGATTATCAATGAGTTACGTAAAAAAAGAGCGCCCCAATTCGGGTGCTCTTTTTACGTTAAAAAACCGCATTACATCGCATTGTATCGCTGCTTATAGATTTTCGAGTTACCTTACCAGTTACCTTAATTCACCCTATTTGAAAAAAAGGACGGTTTTTGATAACTGGCTGATTAAAAGATGGTTATTGAGGCAATCGCATTACATCTAATTTGATGCAAATTGTAAATTGTAACATTCTTCATAATTTCCCTGAATCCAAGTTACCTTAAAATCAGGATTAGGTAACTTACTTTTCTAGAAGAAAAGGACACTTTTTTCCATCAGTATTGTATCCTTATCTCCGTCTCGGTACGCTCTATAAGACGGTACTCATTTAATTCGCATTCCCTACGCTTGCGTTTCAGAAAATCAAGGCACCTGTTTTTGATTGCAGTCACAAAGAATGCCCTCGGGTCGGACACATATTGGCTATCCGCCGTCCTCACAAGTTTGAACAGGCATTGCGAGAATATCTCTTCGGCGATTGAACGATCCTTCACATAACCCTCGGCAATGGTTACATACCGTAACTTCTCCTTATTGAGACTAAGGATTTCATCAACTGTTATCAGGTGTCTTTCTTTTGCCGATGCCATGGTCACGGAATAATTTCAGTCTCTTTATCATACAGCCGAAGTCATAGAATGCCCGGCAATTTCGAACGGCACTTTGGACAGGCACCGAGCGTACAAGGCAGACAGGGACGGAGAAAACCCTCTCTCCGCATGTGTATAGGGATCAGTTGCAAGCATCTGCGCTGTATCAACTCGTATCATAGCCTTATTAATTTTCAAGCACAAAGATAGCAATAAGCCTATCGCACACCAAATTTATTTGTTTGCCGAGACGTATGCCCGACAGACCCATCCGCTGCAACCGCCTTTGATGCCGGCATGCCAGACGGGGGGGGCATTGTATCCGGCATCTGGCGTGATGCAGGGACGGGGGGGTACAATAAGCGGATTATCCAAAGTGTTGAAAGCCAATAATCCGGCAGTTGAAACTGTGGCTGTGGAACCAGCAGAATCACCTGTCCTGTCGAGAGGGCAGGTCGGCCCGCACAAAATACAGGGCATAGGTGCAGGGGTTGTGCCGGGAAACTATGATTCTTCTGTGGTGGATAAGGCGGTTAGGGTGTCGGGCGACGATGCCGTGGCTACTGCGTGGATGCTGATGAGATATGAGAGGGTGACGGCAGAAATTTCATCCGGAGCAGCCCTCAGTGCCGCCATTCGCCTTGCTTCCATGCCGGAATATGAAAGGAATTTGACATACGTTTATTCAACAGGGCTATTTACGACTTTCCAGCGAATGTTTTATATAATTTGTTCATTCGTTTCCTGCCAGGCCGAACAACATAAGGAACAGTATAAAAATGTGCATATAGTCCTTAAGGAGAACTTCCATTATTTTGCCTGCTTTCATAATTTCCTTGGCAATCCTGTTTTGGGTGACGGCAAATTTTTCTGATAATTCCTTGTGTGAGAGTCCGCCCACGCGGCTGGCAACGTAAATGTCAAAAGTAAACTTGTCAATTTTAAGGCCGGCTGTCTGCATGGCCGCCATAATATCCATTTCAATGATGTGCCTGGTGACGTTGTCTTCGGCAAGGAGCAACATATCTTCTTCCGTAATTGCGGCCCGTCTTTCAAGCCTTGCATAATCCCGTTTCAGTTCATTGAGACACTTGTGTTTGACTGTCTGCATCAGATAGATGCTCATTTTGACTGCATCGTCCGGCAACTGTTCCCTCCTTTCGAGCAGGGCAGCGAAACTGTCGGAAAAAATATCTTTGGCTTTTTCTGAGTCCTGCAAATACCTTTTCGCCACGGAAATATACTTTTCCTTGTCGCTCCAGATTTTCATAAGGTTGTCGAAAGATATTCCTGTCTCAGCCATTGATCAGATAAATGAAAGCACAAATATACGGCAAAGAAGAAAAAAAAACATTTTTTTTGGGAAGTTTTTTCTTTCTGAATTGTCTATGAGGTAAAAGCAACAACAAAATAGCCTTGACGAAAAAGGCAATTAAAATGGATTTGACATTCTAATTAACTGAAAATGAGGACAAAAGAGGATATATTCAAGTATTTTGACGGGAAAATGTCAGCCAAGGAGGCCGATGCACTCAATGCGTGGATGTCGGAAAGTGCTGAAAACAGGTCATTGTATCGGGAAGCGGCAATAGAGTATGAACTGCTTCTTATGCAGGGTGACAGGCAGGAAGAAGACTTTGCAACAGACAGGCATATCCAGAGGAAAAGCGGCTTGAAAAATTTCAGACGGGTGTTTTTGCGTACAGTGTATTCCGTGGCAGCAGCCGTAGCCCTGTTCCTTGTGGCGACATGGATTTCCGAATACAGGCTTGACCACAACATTGCAGGACACCCTGTGGAAGTGACAGTGCCTGCCGGACAGAGACTGTCCATTACACTTGCAGACGGAACTTTTGTAGACTTGAATGCAGGCGCAAGACTGACTTATCCTGCCGCCTTCCGTGGAAAGGAAAGGGAAGTGAGCCTTGAGGGAGAGGCGATGTTCCATGTCACGCACAACGACAAGTCTCCGTTCATCGTACATACTTTTGCCGCCGATGTCAGGGTGCTCGGCACTAAGTTCAATGTGAATGCAGATGCTAATGAGGGAGAGTTTGCCACGACCCTCATCGAAGGCAAGGTACAGGTAACGAGCAACGATGATACTCAATCGCTTATCCTCCTGCCGGATCAGAGAGTGTCCATTAAAGGCGGGCGGCTTTATAAAGAGGACATCAAGGCTTCCGATGCAGTTCTATGGACTGAGGGAATCATAGACATCAGCGGCATGGACTTCGAACGTCTTATCAAAAGACTTGAACAGGCTTACGGTGTAAGAATTGTTGTCGAGAGGGAGGAAATGCCTGTCATAGGCTGTGTCAGCGGCAAGATACGCATCTCTGAGGGTATCGACCATGTCATGAAAATTCTCAGCCATCTCTCCGATTTCAAATATGAGAAAGATATATTGTCAGGGACGATATATATCAGATAGGATTATGTATCACACTAAAACCATATAAGCCATGACATAGAGACCGCATAATGATCCATGTCGGTAAAAAAAACTGCGGATGGCTCAGATCCGCCGGCAACGGTAACAGCCGACAAATAACTACTTGACTAATTACCAATAATTGACAAATGTATGAATAAAACGAAATTCTACAAAACTTTCTGTAGTCTTGTCTGTTTTATGTCCGCCCTGTGCGCCTGTCCGGGATTGAAAGCGGCGGATTCGGTCATCCGAGAAGGTGGTATAACCATTTCAGTGAAAGATGTGCCTCTCGGAAAAGTATTGTCCGAGATAGAGGATCAGACTTCATATTTCTTTATCAACAATGGAGTCGATCTTGAAAAGACTGTCAGCCTCCAAGTAAAGGATGCCACGATACAGGAAGTCTGCAAAACTCTTCTGACACCATTGAGGGTCAGTTACAGTATTCAAAAATCAAACATCATCATAGGCAATATTCCTGAATCCCAGACCATAACCGTGAGCGGTACGGTGGTAGATACCGATGGTCTGCCTGTACCCGGTGCGGCTGTCATCGAAAAGGGCACATCCAATGGCACTGTCACAGACCTTGACGGTAGATTCTCTCTGGCAGTCAGCGGTCCTGAGGCATTTCTTGAAGTGAACTGTCTCGGTTACGATGTGGAAGTTTTCCGGTCAGGAGGCAGGATTGTTTTTGATGTGGTCTTGAAAGAGACTGCCGTAGCCCTTGACGGCTCTGTCGTCACTGCGCTTGGCATCAGGAGATCGGAAAAGGCCCTGTCGTATAATGTGCAGGAAATTAACTCCGATGACCTCCTTGTCAATAAGGACGCGAACTTCGTGAATGCACTCAACGGTAAGGTGGCAGGTCTTGTCATCAACGCATCTTCATCAGGAGTCGGCGGTGCTTCCAAAGTCGTGATGAGGGGTCAGAAATCCATCTCCAAGTCTTCCAACGCCCTTTATGTGATAGACGGTGTGCCTATGTTCACTACCGCACAGGAAGGAGGCACGGAGTTAGATTCCAGAGGAACGATGGACCCTGTGGCGGACATCAATCCTGAGGATATTGAATCCATGACAGTCCTGACAGGAGCAGCGGCTGCCGCCCTTTACGGTTCTGCCGCCGCCAACGGTGCCATTGTGATTACCACCAAGCAGGGACAGGCAGGAAAGACATCTGTCACAGTGACAAGCAACACGGAAGTCTTCACTCCTTTCGTGCTGCCGCGTTTCCAGAACACTTTCGGTACAGGTGACTACAATTCCATACAAGGCCATGCCACACGCAGTTGGGGCGAGAGGCTGAACGCCTACAACAATCCGAACTACAATCCCCGCAAGGACTATTTCCAGCTCGGTGTGACAGGTACGGAGACTGTGGCAATCTCTACCGGAAACGACAAGAACCAGACATATCTTTCCGCAAGTGCTGTCAACTCAAGGGGAAATGTACCCAACAACAGATACGACAGGTACAATTTCACTTTCCGCAATACCACAAAGTTCCTTCAGGACAAGATGACACTTGACCTTTCGGCGAACTACATAATCCAGAGAGACCTCAATACCACAAATCAGGGTGTGTACAATAACCCTATTGTGGGCGCGTACCTCTTTCCTCGCGGAAACAGCTGGGATGCCGTGCAGATGTACGAGAGATACGACCCTGTCCGTAAAATCTATACCCAATATTGGCCTGTGGGCGATGCCGGACTTGCGATGCAGAATCCTTATTGGATCAATTACCGCAATTTGCGCGAGAGCAAGAAAAACCGTTATATGCTCTCTGCAGCCCTTTCGTACGAGATTTTGGACTGGCTTACGGTTTCAGGCCGTGTGCGTGTGGACAATTCCATTACCAAATATACCCAGAAATTCTACGCCACTACCTTTACAGAACTTACAGAAGGTTCTAACAACGGCAGTTTCGGTCTGGAACAGTATGAGGACAGGCAGATTTATGCAGATGCCCTCATCGACATCAACAAGACATGGAACGATTGGAGCCTCCATGCCAACATTGGTGCATCCATCACTGACATGCGCAATGATTTGTTGGGCAACAGCGGTCCGATAGCCTCTGACAATATCCCTAATGTCTTCAACGTCTACACGATAGATGCCGCAAGAATGGTGAAGAAACAGACAGGCTGGAGAGAACAGACCCAGTCGGTCTATGCTTCCGCAGAAGTAGGATTCAAGAGCGCGTATTACCTGACCCTTACAGGCAGGAATGACTGGCCTTCACAACTTGCAGGTCCGCGTTCAGTCTCAAAATCCTTCTTCTATCCGTCTGTGGGTCTTTCAGTTGTGTTGTCAGAAGTCATCGGCAGGATGCCTAAGGAACTGGAATACCTGAAAGTGCGCGTCTTTCGCCTCTGTGGGTGCTCCGTTCGAGCGTTGGCTTGCCAACCCTGTCCATTCATGGCCCGACAAGGGCAACGCATGGGCGACCGAGACCGTCTATCCTATGGACCAGCTCAAGCCTGAACGTACAAATTCATGGGAAGCGGGTATACAGATGAAATTCCTCAAATGGTTCAACCTCGATGCCACCTACTACAACACCCATACAAGGAACCAGACTTTTGCACCGAACATTTCCACAGGTTCAGATTATTCCGAGATCTACATCCAGTCGGGAGACGTTCTGAACCAGGGATTTGAAATGTCTCTCGGTTTCGACAAGGACTGGGGCGACTTTAATTGGAGCAGCAATTACACTTTCTCCACCAACCAGAACAAGATTGTCTCCCTTGCTGACGGAGCTGTCAATCCTGTTACAGGAGAAAAACTGAACATAAAGAGTCTCGACATGGGCGGTCTCGGCAACGCGGTCTTCCTCCTTAAGGAAGGCGGCACACTCGGAGACCTCTATTCGAGTCAGGATCTCGCAAGGGACAATGCGGGAGCGATATATGTGGACAACAAGGGCGGCATTACCCCTCAGTCGATCAGCCGCGTTGACGACTATATCAAGCTCGGCAGCGTCCTTCCTAAGGCAAACATGGCATGGAGAAACGACTTCCGTTACGGCAACTTCAACTTCGGCTTCATGCTCACGGCAAGGATTGGCGGCGTGGTCTATTCGCGCACACAGGCGGTCCTCGACTATTACGGCGTGTCCGGTTCATCGGCAGATGCCCGTGAGGCAGGTGTCTATATCAACGGTCTGGACTACATAGATCCAAATGCATGGTACACTGCAGTGGCCGGTGGTAACACCATCCCTCAATATTACACCTATTCCGCTACCAACGTGAGGTTGCAGGAGGCTTCCATAGGCTACACCTTCCCTCGCAAGATGCTGAACGACGTGTGCGAACTGACACTCCAACTTGTGGGCAGAAACCTGTGGATGATCTACAACAAGGCACCGTTCGATCCTGAGTCCATAGCCACGACAGGCAATTACTATCAGGGTATCGATTACTTTATGATGCCGAGCACAAGGAATTTCGGCTTCAATATCAGACTCAAATTCTAATTCTTGGGAGAGAACAGTATGAAAATCAAGAATATAATTATAGGATTAGCCTCCTTTGCAATGGCTGTAGCCGCAGTGTCCTGCACAGGGGCCTACATCGACATCAACAGAGCCCCTTACGGAGTCACTGACAGCGAGATGGGCAGGGACGGCTACAATGTCAGGGCTGCCTTGGTGGGAATGATGAGCGGTGTCATATCGACGGATGTCAATACGGCGCAGTTTACCGACGTGCTGCTCGGATGTTCGCTCAGCGGCTATCTCGCCCCTGCAAAAGACGGTTGGAACAATGTGACAATCTCCAACTACAATGCTACTGAGGACTGGTTCAGGGTCTTCATGGCGAGCGACAGGATCATCCCTGTCATCTATACCAATTACAGGTCTCTTCTGAACGCCACCGACGATGCCAATATTCTGGCTGTGGGCGAAATCGTGAAAGTCGCTGCAATGCACAGGGTCACTGACACCTACGGCCCGATTCCTTATTCCAAAATCGGACAGAACGGAGAGATCAGCGTGCCGTATGATTCGCAGGAACAGGTCTACAGACTTATGTTCGAGGAACTTACGGCTGCCGTCAATACCTTGAAGGACAATCTTTCCATCGGAAGTTTCGCCGCCTCTGCCGATGTCATATACGGCGGAAGCATCGAGAAATGGATAAAATTCGCCAATTCTCTGAAACTCCGTCTTGCCATGCGTATCTGCTATGCCGATCCTGAATTGTCGAAGCAGATGGCTGACGAGGCAATAAACGATGAGGTAGGACTGATGACGACCAATGCCGACAATGCCGCTTTCTCCTATTGGGGAGTGGACGGAAACACGCTCAGGATGTCAATCCGCTACAACATCGCGACTCATGATGACCATTCCGTATGCTCCACAGAGTCAGGCGACTCTCATGCTGCGGCTGAGATTGTCTGCTACATGAACGGTTACAACGACCCGCGCAGACCTTTCTATTTCACAAGGACAGAGTTCGACAACGCACAGTACGGTGAGTATGTAGGCCTGCGTCACGGCATTCAGGTGCCGAGCCATGTGGCTGTGGGTCATCAGTATTCGGGAGTGTATTTCACAAGCGAGACTGCTCCTGCCTATTGGATGAATGCCGCCGAAGTGCAGTTCCTGCTTGCAGAGGCTGCCGCATTCAAGGAGAAAGGCGGAATTGCATACGATGTACCCGGCTCTGCCGGAAGTTATTACGAACAGGGCGTGCGTCTCTCTTTCGAGCAATATGGGGCGCAGGGCGTGGATGAATATCTTCAGTCTTCGGAAGTGCCTGACCCGTACATCGACCCTGCAGGGGCGTTCAACTACTCCAATGTAGTCAGTACCATCACACCTGCATGGAACGTCGGAGCGGATTTCGAGGAGATGCAGGAAAGGATCATCATACAGAAATGGATTGCCAACTGGCTTCTCGGCTGCGAGGCATGGGCTGACTGGAGAAGGACAGGCTATCCGCGTCTTTTCCCTGCCGAGTATTACATGGAAACATGGGGTATCAATGCCTCAAATGTCCAGGCGGGAGCACGCAGAATGCCATATCCGAGGGCGGAACTGACTTCAAATGCAGCCAACTATGCGGAAGGTGTCACCCTCCTTGCAAGCGAGTCTCTTTCAGGCTCCCAGGATAATATGGCGACCAGACTCTGGTTTGACAAGAAGACAAACCATCCTGACTATAAATAATCATAAAGAAATGAAAGACATTATGAATATATTGAAATTCAACGGAAAAGCTCTTGCAGTTGCAGTTCTTGCAGCCGGACTTTGCAGTTGTTCGGACTGGACTTCCCCTGAGGCTCTCGACATAGCGGAAGGGATGCAGACTGCCTCTGAGGTAGACCTTGCCGCTGTCCGCGCCTTCAAGCAGGGAGAGCATAAGACCGTGATACTTGGAATGGATGCCACTGCCGCAACGCCTGTGGCGAGATACCAGCATCTCATGAGTATGCCTGACAGTGCCGACTATATCTATATCAGAAACCTTGTCGGAGGTCTTCACGGTTCAATTGTGTCGGAGATTGCGGAAGTGCGGGAGAAAAAGGGCACTAAGGTGCTTGCCGACATCGACTACATCTCTGTAGAGAACGAATGGAGGGAGATGCAGGATGAAAGGATGGAAGCCGGCGAGCCGACAGGCACAGTCGAGGAATTCCGTACATTCTGCAAGGAACGTTTCGAGGCGCAGCTTGAATGTTGCGACAAATTCGGATGTGACGGTATCATGGCATCATACAACGGTGCGGCTTCATACGAATGGGCTATGGCAGGGCGCACGGCTTTCATCAATGCCGTAATGGACTGGTACGCGACGCATCAGTCAAAGACAATGTTTGTGCGCGGGACTTTGGCTCAGATTCCTAATGCGACTTCGGGCGGTGTGGAACAATATGACTGGAAGTCGTTCATCAAAAGTTGCGGCCTGATAGTTTATCCTATCGGTTCAGCGACTACTGCCGGTGAACTTAATATCGCAGTCAGAAGGATTTACAGAGGCTATGAGGATGATTTCCCTCTTGACAGGTTTGTGTTCGAGGCAACCGTTCCCAACCCTGCCGACCCGGTACAGGCGGGCATGCCACCGGCTGTAGCCGCCGCCTATGTCCTTATTCCTGATGACAGAGGTGACTTTTCAAAACTCGGACTTTGCGTGGAGAATGCCCAGGATGACTATTTCAACATCGGCAACAGTTATGTCAATCTCCGTCGTGCGATAACGGTACTCAACACCGAACCTGCCCAGGAGTCTTAGTCGGGAAACAATAAAAGCGAATGATTATGAAGCATAATGGATTTTTGATATTTGCCTTGTCATTGGTGTCCCTCTTGTTTGCGGGATGCCGTAACGATGAGGATGCAAGGCATTTCGACAATAAGGTCTATATCTCGACCTCTTCATACGCCCATCAGATGAGGGTGCAGAGAGACGAAGATGTCAGGGAACTGGACTATGAGCTCGTAGTGGCCATGGCCATACCTCAGGAACGCGATCTGGACGTGCAGCTCGCAAACGCCCCGGAACTTCTCGAAAACTACCGGGGTACATACTACGATGCGACAGCCGAACTTCTTCCCGCAGCCAACTGTGTCCTTGGAGACCTGAAGGCGGTAATCCCTTCCGGAAGTGTGCAAAGCGAGCCTCTTAAGGTGCATCTGCAGGGACTCGACCAGCTCGACTACAGCACGAACTATGTCCTTCCGCTGACCATAGCCGATGCAGCAGGACAAGGGATTCTTGAAAGCGGACGCACAATCTACCTTGTCGTGAGCGAGGCCTCGCTTATAAACGTTGTGGCCGACATCAACGACAACAGGGCCTGGGTCAACTGGAAGAACAAGGCTCCTCTTCAGGATATGGACGAATTCACTCTTGAAGTCCTCGTGAATGCAAATTCCTTCACAAACAAGGAAATCTCTACGATTATGGGCATAGAGGACAATTTCCTTATCCGTGTCGGTGACAACGGCCATAACAAGAATGAGCTGAACATCGCCTACGGTGCACCGAACCCGGGAGAGGAATACAATGCAAGGGGAAGCCTGTTTGTGGAAAGACCGAAACTTGAGACAGGCAGGTGGTATCATATAGCCGTTACCTTCGATCACGGTGCTATCACCGTTTACGTGGATGGAGCGAATGTCGCCCACATAGTCCAGGCTGCGACCAGCGCTGCTGGAATCTTCCTTGAGAAAGTCAATTTCGCCACAGGAGAGTCGATTGACGGCACAGGCTGTCCTGACGAGACAGAAGGCAGGCCGAGGGCATTCTGGTTCGGCTACTCCTACACGACCGAGAATCCGACTGAACGGGATTTCGACGGCATGATAGCGGAGGCCCGTATCTGGAACAAGGCCTTGACAGAGGAGGAAATCAACGCGGAAAACCACTTCTACAAGATACTCGACCCGGAACAGGAGGAGAATCTTGTAGCCTATTGGAAATTCAACGATGCCAAGGGCGATGTGGTGAAAGACTGGTCTGCCAACGGAAACGACCTCAATACCCAGCATTCCATTGCCTGGATAGAAATGGAACTTCCCTCAAAGGAATAGCGCATTCCCGAATTGGGTGGAAGTGAGCCTTCCGGAATAACACTAATCAAATAGTCATAACACAACATCATGAACAAACTATTGAAATTCAGCGCAGCAGCCCTGATGCTTGCTGCCGCCCTCACCTCCTGTCAGGAGGAAACAGGGCAGGACACTCTTGAAGTGTCACCGATGTCGGAAATCGCCTTCAATGCCACAGACAACGAGGCGGTCGTCCTGACAGTCACCACTACCGCTCCGGCATGGAACGCCGAATCCTCAGACTGGATTCTGACTTCAGCCGAGGGCAATACACTCACGGTTAATGTTAAAGACAATGCAAGAGAGGAATCCCGCTCAGGCTCGATAATCTTCTCCGCCGCAGGTGCGAAGACCGTGAATATCCCCGTGTCGCAGCCATACGTTGTCGACGAGCCTGTACTCAATGACGGCCAGCCGGGCAGACTTGCCGATGTGACCGATGGAACGAAGGTCGAACTTACGGTGTCTGAAACGGACGGATCTGCTTCCGCGGAGATTGTCTATACACTCGGCGACCCTGCCAAACCGGTATATGAGTCAAATCACGCCTATGTATTATAAATGTATCATAAATTTACCAAAACAATGAATAAAAACTCATTATTGCGATATTTCGCAGGAGTGTTCGCCCTTTCGCTTGTATTCGTTTCCTGTCAGGAAAAAGGTCTCGAAGAGACCACATTGGAGGTCTCTCCGCGCGAAGACATCATGCTCAATGCCGACGGCAACAAGGATGTTGTCCTGGAGGTTGTTACCAATGCTGAAAAATGGAACGTCGAGAAAACGGAATGGATAACGGCAAGGCAGGACGGGAACAAACTTTTCGTGAATGCCCAGGCCAACCTTGACGAGTCCGAACGCCCGGGACGTATCACGATTTCCGCAGGAAACGCCGAACCGGTGAAAATCAACGTGCTTCAGGCTGCAGCGGCAAAGAACGAGATTGTCCTCTCGCTCACTCCGTCTGACCCTATATCATTCAACGCAAAGGACAATACTTCAGTTGAACTGACAGTCACGACAAATGCCCCGGACTGGGACTATACATATCCGGAAGAATGGCTGACTGTCAGCAGGGAGACCAACAAATTGATAGTCAATGCTATTAATAATACGGAAGGTAAATCGCATGCCGGAAGGGTCACCGTAAAGGCAGGGGACAAGGAAGCGTTCGTCAACGTGACGCAGAAGGCCTTTGACGAGGAGGTCGATCCGACAGACAAGATTCTCGGCTCTATAAGCACGGCTGATGCCCTGTCCGACAGGTTTGCATACGGGGCTACAGAGGCGGTAAAGAAAACACTCGTGTTTGAACTTGAAGAGGCTTCTGCTTCGGAAACAAAGATACGGATAGCCTACGACGGACTTTATGTGGATGAATATAATTTCATGGAGGGTATGGATTTCCCTGTCTATCCTGAAGCCGGACTTTCCGTAGCCAGAGACGGCATCATAACCATTCCTGCAGGGCAGACTTCAGGTTCGATAGAAATTGGAATCGTTCCTGTGCCTGATACAAAGAGCGGCAGGTATCTGCTTCCTGTCGCCGCAGAGTCGATGTCCGAAGGAGTTGCGGTGAAGAATGCGGCTTCACATGTGAATTTCATCGTAAGGCAGGATGACAAGAAGGCCGTCAAGAATATCGTCTATGTGGAGACGAACGATTCAGACCCTCTCGATGTCCTCGACTATATACTTGAAGACGGCACGCCGTTCTTCGATGTCGTAGTGCTGTTCTCCGGAAACATACGTTATGACGGACAGATCGGCAAGCCGTATATGCATTTCAACGAGAGTATCACGAAACTGCTTGAGAACAACGAGACAAAAATCCAGCCTCTACGCCGCAGAGGACTCAAAGTGCTGATGGGTATCCTCGGAGACCATCAGGCTGCCGGCCTTGCCAACATGACGGAAAAGGGAGCGGAACTGTTTGCAGAAGAAGTCGCTGACATGTGCCTTGAATATAAGTTGGACGGCATCTGTGTCGACGACGAATATTCCTACTATAATGCGAATGTGGTCAACGAGTATCTGACCGGAAAAGAGACATCGCTCGAACAGGCTACATACTTTCTTGAACGTGCCGACTATCATTTGAAGAAAGTCGTGCCGTGGGAGACGACGATCACGATGTTCGTATGGGGTGTCTACAATACTTACCTGCCGTCGATCAACAACCGCAAGCCGGCTTCTTTCGTGGACATTGTGAATATGAGTTACAGCGCAGGGTCGGATTTCAGCATCATAAATCCTCTTGACGGAGGAGACCTGTCCATGTGCTCTTTCAAATCCGTGGAATGTAACCTCGGACGCGGCGAAGTCACTGAAGAATCAGCAAGGAGAGCGAAAGAAGAAGGTTACGGCTGGTGCATGTGGTTCGCTTTCAACAACGCACGCAATGAATGGTCATCCTTGTCGGCGGCAGCGAAAGGACTGTATAACCAGGAGGTGAAAAACGTACCTTATCAGGAATAGAGGTGCGGTGTGCACATTCTACAATCATCATTTATTTCCAAACAACAGAATTCATGAAAATAGCAAAATATATTTTTTCCGCACTTGCCGCAGCCATGTTCTGCGCCGCCTGCACAGACGATATAAAGCCGCTCCCCAAGCCGGACGAAATTTCGATTACTCCGAAAACATCGAATATCAGCAGCAAGGGCGGCGAAGCCTCTGTTCTTGTGACAAGTTCGGGGGAATGGACGTTGTCCGACAGCGACAACAAGGATGCAGGCAAGTTTGTGACTACTTCAGCAAAGACCGGAACAGACGGAGATATAGTCAAGTTCACGGTAAAGGCAAATGACACGGAGGAAGACAGGACTTTCAAATATACATTTGCCTGCGGTACTGCCGAAACGACATACACCGTAGTCCTCAAAGGAAAGGCTTCACAGACAGAGCCGCAACTCGAACTGACATACGCTCCTGAATCGAATGTCATCCCGTTGACGGGTGGAAGCGTATCAGTCCTCGTCACAAGTTCAGGGGAGTGGACTCTCGACGGTACGAGCGAGTATGCACAGCCTTCCGTAACATCCGGCGGAGACGGGGACGAGGTGGTGTTCACGGTAAAGGAAAACGATACGGAAGATGACATCCTGATACAGTACACTTTCAAGATGGGCGGCCTCGAAACGCAGTTTAGAATTACCCTCAAGGCAGGGAAAATCGTGAACTATACGCTTGCCATTGCAGGTGAAAAGTCACTCGGACTGAACTATACGGTTCACAAAAGGGTAGAGGTGAAACTAAATACTAATATTCCCTATCGTGAAATCACGGCAGAAATCATTTCTGAAGAAGAAGGTTGGCTGACATCGATACTCATGCAGGGCAACAATGAGAATGAAGTCATCGTTTACTTCGACCTTTCGCAGAACAATAAATTCGAGGCACGTGAGGCTTCTGTCATAATTTCCGGCTACGGGCTTGAAGATAATTTGACAATCAAACAGTTCCCTGAGTCAAAGATACAGGTCGGGACAGCCGCGTTCGATCTGAAGGCCGATGCTTCTTCCGTCGAAGTCCCTGTCGAGACGAATGTAAACTACGCCGTCACATTTTCGGGAAACGAAGAGACATGGATTACCTGTGACGACACCGACAAGTCGAAACTGAAATTCAATTATGCGGCTCTTCCGGAAGGGGCGATGCGCTCCTGCACGGCGACGCTCACTGAAATCAATCCGCCGGAAGGTATGGATGCGGTCGTTACAGTGCTGACATTCGTGCAGGAAGTCAAGGGCATAATTACCACTGCTCCGCGCCTCGAACGCTCCCATGCTCTTGTTACATGGAAGGAAGGCACTCCGGTGAATGCTATGACTGCCTTTACTCTTGAGGCTCTGATTTGTCCTGACATACGGGTAGGTACAGAACAATATGTAATAGGCTGTGATGCCTTCCGTATCCAGATAGGAGGATATGACTACGATTTCCCTGATGAGCAACTCCAGGTTATCTGGAACGACGGGGCTGTGGAACTCACGAACGAAAGCCTTAAACTTGCCAAAAACGAATGGGTGCATATTGCCGTCACATTCGGAGAGGACATGGTGAAAATCTACTTCGACGGCGTGGAAAAATGCGCTGGTGCTGCCAAAGGTCTGACTGAAGTCGATTTTTCTGAAGATTTCTATATCGGATATGAAACGGCTGTAACTGCAAGGTACCATGGCATGATTTCAGAAGTCCGTGTATGGAACAGGGCATTGTCATCGGATGAACTTGCTGCAAAGGCACGTCGCTACAGCCTCGATCCGGAATCGGAGGGTCTGGTGTCATACTGGAAATTCAACGAGGGAGCTGGTCTTGTCATAAAAGACCATGCATCATACAGCAACGACCTGACATTCGAGGGAAAATACGGCCTGGTTTGGAATGCAGTAAGTCTGCCTGAATAGGACATTAAGTGAGGTAATCACTGTCTGTCACCTCATTTTCGGGTTAGTTATAGTGTAAACGGTGCGGCAGACCTTGTGGAGCCGTGCCAGTCGGCACCGGGAGCGGAAATGACGCAGGCTCATTTCCGCTCCCCTTTTATCCTCGTCTGTGAGATTCTGTTTCATCGTTACCTAAATTTTATTAAATTTATACCCTTAACCACAAAATTGAAAACATTGAAAAAAAAGAAAATTTCCCCATTAAAATGGCCCCTCTGCCATTGTGGAAACGGATTCTGGTGAAGAGAGGCAAGGCGGTCAACGGCAATCCATATTATATCTATGCCTGCTCCAACGAAGCATACGGCTGCGACTACAGGGAAACTAAGTTCGTGAACCTGAACAGACGAAATATGAAATAGAAATATGGCACTTCATTCTAGAATAGTAAACGTACTTCGCAAACCGGGCAAATGTCCTGTCTGCGGAGAGCCTGTTTGGGATATAATCTATGGAACTGGTGATATGACCGAGGTGGAGTTTCTCTATCAGTATCGTAAAAACGCAAGCATGGGAGGTGACAGGATTCCGCGCAGACCGCCCATGTGGGAATGCTCCTGCGGATGCCTGCGATTTAGGAAGGTCAATGCTGATGGGACGGATGCAAAGGTGAAACTCAAGATGCTGAAGGATATGCGTCCTGCTCCGCTAACAAAAATCAATTGGCAGACGCTGCAGTGCAGCGAGGCTCTCAACAACGGCAGAACGGATATGGTTCATCGGTACAAGGTTAACGTGGTTACTGACTGCGATGAGAAGACCGCCATGAGGATATATGGCGTAAGTGAAAGTGATGCCATGGCAACGGCAATGAGCCTTATAAACGGAGGCGGGCTCGGGCTCAAAGGACGCTTCTGCAAGTCTTTCAATGTAACTGAGAGCGAGGAATGAGTAGTTTGCGGCGAGTTTATCTCCGGAGTGAATTTCCTCAAGGACTTCTGTGCTAGCATACGCAATTTTATCGGCGGGCGCTCCGACTCATACGAGAATGAACTGATTAAGGCCAGGGCAAAGACCTCCGTGAAGGTCTATGCCATCATTTGTATTCCAACAGGTATTCAGCAAAAAGTTTTCTCTGTTTTTCGTTAAATGCGGCAATATATTGCAGTATTGCCAAACTTAACGTGTTTTTTACAGCCTATATGAAAATTGCTAACATCATACTGAATTATCTCCTCTTCTCACGTATAGAGCGTTTGCTTTGAACAGATTCAGTCGTCTAACTATGTATCTACTATTTATTGATGTAACGCCGCGTAAAAATCTAATGTCTTTGTAAAAAACACGAGGTATATTGCGTTTTATGAAACTTTATCATCTTTATTTTGTTATCTTTGCATTCAATATATATTAATTCAGCAATGGAACAGAAATTAAATCGTATAAAAGTGATGCTTGTTGAAAAGGGCAAGACTAGCAAATGGCTATCAGAGCAGGTAGGCAAAGACCCTGCTACGGTTAGCAAATGGTGCACCAACGGAGCACAGCCTACTCTTGCCACCATGATGAAAATTGCTCAACTTCTTGAATGCAATCTTGATGACTTAGTTCGTTTCGAGGCATTGGAAGAAGAATAACGCATCAGAAAATCTAAGTTATTAAGGCCTTATTAAAATACAGAAGGAGCGATAGGGTTAGGCCGTAGTAAAGGGATAAATTACATAAAAACTCTCTTTGTAACGATAGCCTAGCGTTTTAAAGAAATTAATATGTATTAGTGTATCCGTAAATACGCCTGATACGGCATAACCGAGTGCTCGTTTATGCTGGATAAGGTCAAAATAAGATGGTAGAATATAATTAAATCCAAGTGAAATATATGTCAATTGACGATATAAAAACAATACTTGCCATTGGCGAGAACACAGAGATAGAGTTTAAACAATCTCAGATGAAATTGGCGCGTTCTGTATACGAAAGCATTTGTGCCTTCCTAAACCGAAGAGGTGGGCATATCGTTTTGGGAGCCGACAACAATGGAAAAATTTTTGGCGTAAGTGACGAAAGCTTACAGGAACAGCTAGATACCCTCGTCAAGGATATGAATAACCCTCAATTGTTTAAACCTACATATTATCTCGATTTCAAAACTCTTAAATTGGATGGTTTGAACCTAATTCATTGCTATGTGCCTGAGAGTACCCAAGCACACACATACAAAGGCGAATACTACGACCGCAATCGTGATGGTGATTTCATACTTCGCAGCACAGAGCAGATTGCCAACCTCTTCATCCGCAAGAGCAAACTCAAGACAGAAGACCGAGTCTATCCCGTTTTTGGGGTAAAAGACCTCGATGAGGAAGCAATGGAATATATGCGCCTCATGATTAAGTCAGACAATCCTGATCACGAGTGGCTGAAAATGGACAATGGATCTATGTTGCGTTCGGGACAGATGATAATGGTCGATCCAGATACGGGCAAGGAAGGCATAACATTGGCAGCTATCCTACTTTTCGGCAAAAGGAACACAATAGCCAGCGTTTTACCACAATATTGTATTGACCTCTTATGTAGGGTACAGAATACAGAACTTTATGACGATCGCATTCAGGTTAAGGAGAACCTTATGGTCGCATATCGTCAGATGATGGCGTTCATCCAAAAACATTTGCCTGAGAAACCCTATATAGAAGGAATGCAGAGGTTCTCTTTGAGAGATAAAATTATGCGAGAGGTATGTCTCAATATGCTTATCCATAGAGAGTATTCTAGTGCCTATCCAACCACACTGACCATCTGGAACGACAGAATAGAGACAGAAAACTGGAACGTGCCATATGTATACGGACGCATTGACCTGCAGACCCTAAAACCCCACCGCAAAAATCCGATCATAGCAAACGTCTTCTCACAGATGGGCATAGTAGAAGAATTGGGTAGCGGAACCAAAAAGATGTTCAAGTATACGCCCCTCTTTTCTGATGGTAAAGAACCGATCATTGAGGAGCAGGATGTGTATAGAATCACAATCCCTTATGCAGGAATAACCGATAATAACGGACAAGAAACCTACAAGAAACCGACAAGAACCGACATGAAACCGGCAACAACCGACAATGAACGGAAAGTATTGGAATTATTGAGTGAAGGTGCTCATCCATTGGTGGATTTGATGGCGGTTTGTGGCTATAAAGACAAGGAGAGTTTCCGAAAGTCTGTTTTGAATCCAATGCTAGAGCGAGGTTGGGTAAATATGACCCACCCTGAAAACTTGAGGCATCGATACCAAAAATACTTCTTGACAGATATGGGTAATAGTATACTTTGAGACATTAGAATGTGGTAATACACGTTAAATTCTTTTTATATCTTCGTATACTAACAATACTTCGGTAAATTTTTCCCGAAAATTTAAAAATTTATAAGGAAACTCAAGATGTTTGTCACCTTTTTTGTTACAGAGTAAAATTACAACTTATGAAATTATTTAGATTCTTCTCAGTAGTGAGTATCGTGCTCTTTATAGCATGTTCTAAACAGACAAAAGTAGTTGATGAACCGGATTATTGGACATTTTCCGTAATGAACATATTAGAAAAGGACGTATCTGTCACTTGTTCAATCAACTCTCATGAGTATGTCATCAATGTGCCTAAGGGACAAAGTTATTCATATCAGCAGGACCTTGTAAGTGGCTTTGTTGCATCTGACAAGATTCCCGTGTTTATGTCTGACCATGTTATATTCAGCACTTCTTCTGGGATCGTTCTAGAAAGCAATTCGAAAGACCACTTCCAAAAGATGTGGACAGAAATTGAACCACATCATTTATGTCTAAAAATAAGTAACGAGCTTTTGTTATAAGCAGTTATCGGTCATCTTAAGTAATCCTTAAAAAATAACTTGGTAATCTTTGCGAGTCTTTTCGGTCTAAATTTATTTTCTCATCAGTCGCGTACGTCCAGTACACTCCTTCTTCGAAAAGGAATTTACCCTCGAAAATCCTTTACCAATCTTTACCAACTTATTTTTTAACGCTTACTAAGTTTCTCTCTGTACAGACGCCGTGGTTGCGTCCGGGAGGACTTGCCGCCCTCGGCACGAGAGGGAAGGACCCACGTAGTGGGAGGGCCTGGTCCTCCCGGGTGTAACCCCGGCGCCAGCCCAGCGCAAATAAAAAAACCTCGTGGAAAATGCCACATAATCAGGCATCATCCACGAGGGTTTTCCATGTATAGGGTTGTTTGTTCCATTCTCCAATTACCATAATCATGCCTCGGTTGAAAGAGACTCTTCGCATGGAAAATTTGCAATGTATATGAAAACAACTTATATTTGTGTGAAAATTATTTAAAGAGTTCCACATAATAGTATAATTAATATTAAAACTAATATTTATATGAGAAAAGTGTTCGTGTATTTATCTAGTGCGATGTTATTGTTATCCTCTTGTCGCAAAGACGAAGTTTTATTTAGCAATAATGTTAACCGGACTAATTCCGAAATTTTGTTGCAGCATTCTGTTATTGGTGAAAAACAACCGAACCCACTTGAGATGGCGAACGCTATAGCCGCTTTCAATAAACTTTCACCCGAGACTAAGAATGGGTATACTGTTGATGATATTAAAGCAACTCATAAGTATATCGCGTTTACACCAACAAACGAAGACGAGTATTACGCACTTAACGAGATAGATGAGACCAAAGTCGTGTTGTCTTCCTATCCATTAGATTACGAGGTATCTGATGGTTTAATTGTTCCTGATAATCGTTTTGTAATAAATGGATTTTCCTATAAATGGGCATACGTGCCTATTGACTTCGACCTAACTGGGATTGAATGCCCTTATATTTATTATTATGATATTTTTTCTCCATCTGAAGATATCGCTGCAAAATCTGATAATCGCCTACCGATGTCATTAATTGAAGCTATTGAAAAAAAATCATATGAAATCTGTGGGATTGAATTG
>UMBZ01030465.1_pt1 | contig 24407 bp, 10 predicted proteins | sample 1964091 | NCBI WGS metagenome assembly UMBZ01 (sample SAMEA4835954, study PRJEB28245) | human gut metagenome | biome: gut microbiome; material: fecal sample | place: Denmark | collected 2008
TAACGATTATTCCCCATTTCCTGTTACAATTCAAAAAAATATTAAATATTAATAGAAGAAATGACATATTTATAAGTTGTTATCAAATTTTAATGCCTACATTTGCGAGTGAAATGGTGTTGACGGGCCCGAACAGCCCCCGAGACACACCAAAACACAGAAAAAAGTGAGTGAAAGCCAGTGGCCAAATACATCTGGTGCTTGCATAGCGTCAACCGTATCTTGTAAAACTTGGTTAGTTACGAAACTTATATTATTTATTACCTTTTAAATCATAGTTTATGGATGAGAAACTGAAAAAGACTTCATTCAGTGCTTTGAACATCTCGAAGCAGTGGGCATATTTGTTCGCTGCCTCTATGTTGACCCTTGCTCCGCTGTCAGCGTCAGCAAGCGAAAGCAACAACCTGAATGCAAGCAAGTCTCTTGCCGTACAGCAAGACAAGAAAACAGTCAGTGGTACCGTGGTTGATGCCAACGGTGAACCCATCATCGGTGCTACCGTTAAGGAGGTAGGTACGCAGAACGCTACCATTACCGACGTCAACGGTACCTTCAAACTCAACGTGAAGCCGGGTGCAATGCTCACGGTGTCAAGCGTAGGTTTCAAGGAGCAGACCGTAAAGGCCAGTGACAAAGTAGATGTAACCCTGAAAGAGGACGCAGAAGTACTCGAGCAGGTAGTAGTCGTAGGTTACGGTACAGCCAAGCGTAAGGACGTGTCTGGCGCCATCACCAGCGTGAAGTTTGATGACGGCAAGCTGACCAACCTGCCTAACCCTAACGCCCTGTCTGCCCTGTCAAGCCAGGTAGCCGGTCTGCACTACTCTCCTACGAGCAGCGCTGCTGGTGACAACTCTTCTACCATGACTCTGCGTGGTAAGAACGTGATCCCTGAGAATCCTTCTGCTGCTAAGCAGGCTAACAACGCTCCTCTGCTCATCGTAGATGGCGTTATCTCTTATGGTGGTATCAGCGAAATCAACACCAATGACATCGCTACCATCGACGTATTGAAGGACGCTTCTGCAGCCGCTATCTACGGTTCGCGTGCTGCCAACGGTGTGATCATCATCACCACCAAGCGTGGCGAGAGCGCTAAGCCTACAGTACGTTTCAACTCTTCTTGGAGCTTCTCTGACTGGAGCCGCAAGCCAGAGTTTGTTGACAACAAAGAGCGCTTCTTGATGAATCGTTTCTATGCCAAGCAGGCTGCCGGTGACGAGCATTTCCCCGCAGATGCTACATGGTCTATGGATTTCTTCAAGCAAAACAAGTCATACTTCTTCGTTAAAACAACTGAGGAGCAGGCTTTCGATGCCGGCATGTGGACCAACTGGCTCGACGAAGTTACCCGCACTGGTGTAGGCCAGCAGTACGACCTGAGTGTTGCCGGTGGCAGCAAGGGCGTCAAGTACTACCTCTCTGGCGACTACACTCGCCGTCAGGGTGTACAGCGTGGTGATGACTACGAGAAGTACAACGTAATGTCTAAGATTGACATCGACGTTACCGATTGGTTGAAGGTAGGTTTGAAGGCCAACTACCTCGGCTGGCGTCAGTGGGGTGTAACCGCTACTCTCGGTAACGCTGAGTGGTATTCTCCCTTCTCATTCAAGACAGTACAGCCCGTCTTGGACGAGCACAACCAAGTTGTTCCTGGTTCTCTCAAGTACACCTCTTGGTACAACTCTCACCCCGATGGCAATACCCTCAGCCCTCTGTGGGGTTCAGGTATCAGCAATGGTGTAGCCGACTCTTATCTCTATGGTGTCAACGACAAAAACGGTAACAACGTCAATGGCGTGTTGACCGCACAGGTTGACTTCCCATTCCTCAAGGGCCTCTCTTATCGCTTCACATTGAACGCACAGCGCAACTCAAGCTACCAGGATACATTCAACCGTCCCGAGATGTGGGTTGATACCCGCAATACCGGTCAGATGGACGACCCAGCCCAGTTCAACAGCAAGGTTGAGGGTATCTCTGCAGCTTCTGTTTCTTCATACTGGAACTCCGATAACATCCTGACCTATGGTACAGATATCGGCAAGCACCACGTTGACGCAATGGTAGGTTACACTCGTGAGTCTTACGACAACAACTACCGTTACCTCAGCTTCAAGGACTTCACCGGTTCTACCTCTCTGGGTTACTACGGTGCTTCTGCTGCCAACACTCAGAATGTAAGACGCGAGCGCACACGTACTCAGTCTGCTGCATATCTGGCTCGTTTCAACTACAACTTCGACAGCAAGTACTATGTAACCTTCAACTACCGTCGTGACGGTTTCTCTGCTTTCGCCGAAGGCAAGAAGTGGGGTAACTTCTACGGTGTGTCTGGTGCATGGGTATTCAGCAAGGAAAACTTCATCAAGGACAACCTCACTTGGCTCGACTATGCTAAGCTGCGTCTCTCTTGGGGTCAGAACGGTAGCCGTTCGGTTAACGCCTACGCCACCAACTCTACTGTAGCTATCAACAAGACCTGGTTGGACAACGAGTCTACTCTCGGATACTACGCCAAAACTCTGGGTAACAAGGGTCTGACCTGGGCTACCATTACCAAGTACAACCTCGGTTTGGACTTCAGCGTGCTCAACAGCCGACTCGATGGTACTATCGATATCTATAGCGGCCGCACCACCAACATGCTGATGCTGCGCTCTGTACCTTATCCTTCTGGTTTCAACACTGCTTACGCTAACGTAGGTAAGGTGAGCAACAAGGGTATTGAGGTAACTCTGCACTCTGTCAACATCAATGGCGACGGTAAGGACAATGTTCGTTGGGAGTCTAACCTCGTGTTCGACCTGAACCGCAACAAGGTTATGAGTCTCTACGGCAAGAACTATAAGGGTGTAGAGGCCGACGACGTGGCCAACTTCCACACCTATGGTCCTCAGTCTTACTATGCGCTGATGGTAGGTAGCTCTATCACCGCTGCTTACGACCTGAAGAAGCTCGGTATCTTCCAGAGCCAGGAAGAGATTGACAACTATACATGGAAGAACCCCGAGACTGGCGCCGTTAGCAAGATTCAGCCCGATGCCAAGCCCGGTGACGTGAAGTTCATGGACTGGAACAACGATGGTAAGATTTCTGCTGAAGACCGCCACTGTATCGGTGACCAGGATCCTCTGTTTACTCTGAACTTTGGCAACACCATCAGCTACAAGAACTTCTCTCTGTACTTCAACTTCCGTTGGATGCCAGGTAGCGACAGCCACTTCCTCGGTTACGACCCATACGCTTGGGGTCCCAATGGTGCAAGCGGCAACCAGCTTGACCGCGTAAACCCATGGCGTGTCGACAACAAGAACAACGACTATCCTCGCTACGGATGGAGCAACCAGTTTGACTACCTCTGGTGGAACAGCCGCGGCTTCCTCAAGCTCAAGGACCTCGTGTTCTCTTACAACTTCGACCGCAACCTCATTGCACCTCTCGGCCTCACCGGTCTCCGTGCATACGTATCAGGTACCGACCTCTTCACCATCACCAACTGGTCTGGTCTCGATCCTGAAACAGGTGGTACTATCGCTGCCGGCGCTGCTTCTACCAAGTATGCAAGCAATGGCTCATATCGCACCATCACCTTCGGTCTTAACGTGACATTCTAACACATCTAAAAGACAACAGCTATGAAATTAACAAAACAGATATTGGGCATCGTCGCACTTGGTGCGATGGCCCTTACCCAGACAGCCTGCCAGAGCGACTCTGACTTCTTGAAGGAGCACTCTTACCAGCAAGACGACTCGGGTATGTTCAATACTGAAAACGAGGTGGCTATGGCTATCAACTCCTGCTATCAGGAGGTCAACTACCTGGTTCTCGGTCAGACCCACGGTTATCACTCTTATATGCTTACGGGTGTAGGTCTGGATACATACACAGAGAACAACAACAATGACTGCTTCTCTAACTGGACCAAGCTCAACTCTGCTAACGGTTACAGCCGTCACTGGTACAATGAGTTGTACTACCTCGTAAACTTCGCCAACACAGCCATCTACGCCATCGAGACCAAGGATATCAAGTATACTACCGATGAGAAGAAGAATGAGCTCCTGGGCGAGGCACGCTTCATGCGTGGTTGGGCATTCCGCATGCTCGCCGGTATGTTTGGTAATGTGCCTTATCTCGACAAGCCTACCAAGACTATCGAGATGGGTTACAAGCCCAACACCCGTCAGGAAGTATGGGAGAAGTGCTACGAAGACTTCAAGTTTGCTGCTCAGAATATGTCTAAGACAGAGCGTAAGCAGGGATGTGTAACCCGTGCTGCTGCCGACCACATGCTCGCAGAAATCTGCTTGGCTCTCGGTAAGTTTGACGAGGCTATCCAGGCTACCAGCCGCGTAATCGGTGGTCAGGATGGTGACTATCACCTGATGACTACCCGTTTCGGTACTGATGCCAGCCGTGCTACCGACCGCTACGGTCACTCTCTCGCTGCCGACAAGGGTGGTGCTTATTGGGACCTCTTCGCTACACCCGGCAACGGTTCAGGCAATACCAACCAGGACTACGGTGTAACCGGTAACAAGGAGGCTCTCTGGACCAGCCAGTTCTCTGTAGGCAACTATACTGAAGGTGGTAGCGGTGACGCTTGGTATCGTATGCGCAACAACACCATGGAAGGCGACTTCATGAGCAACAAGGTACGTAACTGCGGTACCAACCGTGCCGATAATGGTGTGAAGTTCTACCTCTGGGGTGACGATGCTATGTGCTATCCCGCAGGTGTTCAGGGCGGTTCAAGCAGCCTCGGTGTTTCTGCCTCTGCTATTGCTGCCGGCCGTTATCAGGCTAACAACACTCGCGACTCTATCGGTGGTGGTTATGCTTACGGTAACAACCGTAACTGGCCTTGCCGTTACGTCTTCGACAAATTCGATCCTAACTATATCTGGAAGAACGCTACCGATCCTACACAGCCTGGTAAGGCAGACTTCCGCTGCTCAGAGACTATGATGCAGAGCGACTGGTACACTCCTGGTGGTACCAAGTGGAGCACACAGTACAAGTATGCTAAGGAGCGCGAGAAGGCACATCTTGGCAACTCTGCTTATGCTTTGACCGCTGACGATACCCTCGATATCTTCCCACGTTTCTGGAAGTTCTCTCAGGACAAGCATCCTAACGGTAACGTTAAGGAGTGTGAGTATGAGCCTTACATGATCCGTATCGCTGAGACCTATCTGCTCCGTGCCGAGGCTTATCTGGCCAAGGGTGACAAGCAGAAGGCTGCCGATGATATCAACGTAATCCGCGACCGTGCCAACGCTCCCCGTTGTTCTGCTGCTGAGGTAGATATCGACTACATCCTCGACGAGCGCACACGTGAGCTCTTCGGTGAGGAGCATCGCGGCATCACTCTGAACCGTCTGTCTGTTAACCCCAACTGCGGTAGCTACGTTACTTCTAAGTATCCTACACAGGATGAGAAGACCAGCAACACTCTCTACGAGCGTGTACGCAAGTATGGTATGAGCTGGAACAACGCTACAGATCAGGTTAACCAGGACTTCGGTCGTCAGAAGACTACTCTCACCAAGACTGATGGTACTACTACTGTACGTTGGATCCCCAACATCAAGCCTTACAACTACCAGCAGCCTATCCCAGACGACGTTATCAAGTCTAACTCTGGTGCTGAGTATCCTCAGAACTACGGTTATTAATCCTTTGCGATTAATCTCAACTCTTAATAGTGGAGTGGCGGCCCTCGGGTCGCCACTCTTTTTTATGGCTACATTCCTCAGTGCTCCTTCGCCGCTGCTCTCTATTTAGGCATCATTCCTCAGTGCTCTTTCGCTGCTGCTCTCTATTTAGGCATCATTCCTCAGTGCTCATTCGCTGCTGCTCTCTATTTAGGCTACATTCCCCAGTGATTCTTCGCGCGCCCCTGCGCCATCTCTCAACCGTAGTCACTGCTTCGGCGAGCCTTTCTTTGCTCCTTTCATTCATGTCTTATATTTCCCCCCGCCGTCCCCTATATATATAATAAGGTGTAGTAGGCAGTTGCATACGGTACAATGTTCATTCTTGGTATCCTCTATAGTTATAATAAGGTGTAAAGGTCAACTCCACATGACGCTTTGGTCATCCCTGTCGTTGTTTCGGTAGTTTTGCTGACCATCGGTATTGTTCCGACTCTTATCTCTGTCATTCTGTCGCCAAGCGACATGGTTTTCTTGCAAATTGTTGGTGATGAATAGACATGCGCAAATTTTGCGCAAATTATTAATGATTGTCAATACGGTCATCTCCTTGCCTGCTCCTGTGATAACGACCTGTGAACCAGTGGTTTCTACCACTTTTGTTCTCGTCCTGACCATCGCGGTTGTCATCCTGACATGGCAAAGACACGTAATTGTCATAAAAAAAGATTAAATAAACGCTTACGTTGTTAAATATTATTGTTAATTTTGGTGCCGATATGAGTGCGATGCTTAACCTCATCGTGCTAACTGACCACCTAATGAAAGAGCCCATGAACTGAACCAAGACCACGATGCCCCCCAATCTTTCGGCTGTTACAGCAACAGTCGGCATAACCCAAATCGAAAACATAAAAAACAATTCTAATCACCTAATTTAATTCCTTATGGATGAGAAACAGAAAAAGAGCGTGTTCGCTGCTTTGAAGACCTCAAAGCAATGGACCTACCTGCTCGCTGCTTCCATGCTTACGCTTGTGCCCATCACGGCATCGGCTACAGCTACCGGCAGTGAGAACGAAAACACAGTGCAGGCCGTACAACAGGCCAAGAAAACCGTAACCGGTCTGGTGAAGGATGCCAACGGCGAGCCCGTCATCGGCGCCACTGTAGCCGAGGTTGGCAATGCCACCAACGCCACCATCACCGACGCCAATGGTAACTACCGCCTCCAGATCAAGCCCGGCTCGCGCATCAGCGTAAGCTCCATCGGCTATCAGCAGCAGACACTCGCTGCCAAGGGCAATGTAGTCAATGTCACTCTGGAAGAAGACCAGGCCATCCTCGACGAAGTTGTCGTTGTGGCATACGGTACCCAGAAGAAGAAAGACCTGACCGGTTCGATGACCGCCGTCAAGGCCGAGAACATCGCCGTGCAGAACACCACCACCGTGAGCCGTGCGCTCGAGGGTGCCGCCCCTGGTATCCGCGTGTCTTCGGTCGACGGCCAGCCTGGTTATGATATGGCTGTGCGCATCCGTGGTGTAAGCTCCACCAACGGCGCCTCTGCCGCCGCCCTTATCGTCATCGACGGTGTGGCCCAGCAGACCAACTCTACCTATGAGAACCCCCTCTCTCAGCTCGACCCCAACGATATCGCTTCTGTCTCCATCCTTAAGGACGCCGCCTCTACCGCCCTCTACGGTTCGCGTGGTGCCAATGGCGTGGTGCTCATCACCACCAAGAAGGGTCAGAGCGGCAAGGCCAAAATCTCCTTTGAGAGCCGTTGGGGCTGGAACTCTATCGGTGACTACAATGTCAACTCCATAGACAATGCTGCCCAGTACTACGAGTACGTATGGAAGAGTATCTACAACTCCTACCGCTACGGTGTCAATGGCACCGGTCTTCCCGGCGTAGATGCCAGCGGCCGATACTACACCAACGTGGGCAACCCCAACCACTCTGACGCCGAGGCCCGCCTCTTCGCCAGCCAGCACCTCTTCGACTACAACAACAGCGAGACCGCTTTCCAGAAGAACCTGCTCAAGAACAACATGGCTTACAACGTGCCCGGTGCCATCTATACCAACACCGGCTCAGGCAGCAACTCCAGCTCTACCATGACCGGAGCCTACCTTATCGACCCCGAAACCGGCCGTCTGAACCCCCTGGCCCGCCAGCTCTATAGCGGCGACGCCTCCGACCTGCTCTTCAGCAACGCTTTCCGCCAGGAGTACAACCTCTCTGCCAGCGGTGGTAGCGACAAGGCCCACTACTATTTCTCTCTCGGCTATCAGGACGACCCCTCATTCCTGCTCAGCAGTGAATTCCGTCGTTACAGCGGCCGTGCCAATATGGATGCTCAGGTGCTGAAGTGGTTGAAAGTAGGTGCCAACATCGGTTACTCCAACACCAAGACCCGTGCACAGGCAGGTAAGTGGGGCTCTCGCCAGATTGGTGGTGCCTCCGGTAACGCCATGCTCCATGTCAAGGGTTGGTCGCCCATCTACCCCGTCTATCAGATGAACGAAGACGGCACCGTGGCTACCGACGATAAGGGCAACATCCTCAATGTCTACAACAAGTCTTGGTCGCCTCTCGGCGAGAACCATGTAGCCGACCGCAACTTCGGCAGCGACTATATGTATATCACCCGCACCAACATGGAGCGTCAGGATATCATCAACTGGACCAGCCGCTTCTTTGCCCAGATAGACTTCCTCGACCACTTCAACTTCACAATCAACTTCAACATGGACGAGCAGCACTGGCGTCGTACTTCCTATATGAACAGTATCGCCGGACGTGCCAGCGGACAGGGCAGCTTCGGTCTCAAGACCTACACCCGCCGCATCATCAACACCCAGCAGCTGCTCTCTTACGACCAGGACTTCGGCAAGCACCACGTTGACGCTCTGGTAGGTCACGAGTATGAAGACCTCGACCGCAAGGATGTCAACTTCGGTACTTCCTACGAGCTTCTGCCCGGTTATATCATCCCTGGCAACTTCGTAGGCCACTACACCAACTACGGTGGTGAGAACACCGCTACTCCGAGTTGGGGTCTCAATACCTACCGCACCGAGTCTTACCTGGGTCGCGCCAACTACAACTACGCCGAGCGCTACTATGCATCAGCCTCTCTGCGTCGCGATGCCTCTTCCAAGTTTACCAAGGACAACCGCTGGGGTACCTTCTGGTCTCTGGGCGCCGGCTGGCGCTTCTCCGAGGAGCCCTTCTTGAAGAGCGCCAAGTCTTGGCTCGACAATGCCAAGCTGCGTCTGAGCTATGGTGTCACCGGTAACTCTAACGGACTCACCAGCTACTACCTCAACCAGACCTACGGCTACGGCGTATCGGCCTGGCAGGAGGGTGCCACAGGTACCGGCGTGCCTAAGGTGACCACCATCACCGGCGGTAACCTCGTACGTACCGACCTCACCTGGGAGGTTATCCACCAGTTTGACCTCGGTCTCGACTTCTCTGTACTGGGAAGCCGCCTCACCGGTGCCATCGACTACTACAACAACCTCACCTCCAATGCGCTCTACAACCAGATGGTTTCGCCGCTCGCCAATATGGGCTCGACCACGCTGCAGAAGAATGCCGCCAAGATACGCAACACCGGTATCGAAATCGAGCTCGACGCCGACATCATCCGTACCAAGGACTGGACCTGGAGCGTAGGCGTCAATGCTACCCACTATACCACCAAGCTCGTCAAGGTGCCTGCCGACCAGATACCCAACTGGGACAACACCATGGACGTGCCCAAGGGCACATGGGTCGTACAGACCGAGGATATGGCCCAGGCCGGAACAGCCAGCCATGCCGGACGTGGCGACTTCTACCTCCGTGGCGAGGGCAAGGACCTCTTCAATCTCTATATGTACAAGTATGCCGGCGTAGACCAGGCTTCAGGTCTGCCTATGTACTGGCACCGCGTGACCTATGCTGACACCCATCCCGATGCCAATGGCGCTTACGCCAACGGTGGCCGCTATGCCGAGTACAAGCAGGGCGATAACGTGAAGACTACCGTGGCAGCCGACGCTTCAGAGTACGAGTGCGGCAGCGCCATCCCCGATGTCATGGGCGGTATCACCACCAATCTGCGCTGGAAAGACTTCGACCTCGGCATCGTAGCTGCTTACCAGCTCGGTGGCAAGTTCTTCTCTATGGAGTATGCCCAGCACCTCTTCCGCGGTTCTTCCCTCGGTGGCGACAGAATCCCTGTTTCCAAGGATGTCGTAGGCGCTACCTGGACTCCCGACAACACCGGTGCCAAGTATCCTATGCAGTGGTTCAACAGCTCAGGCGGCGACTACTATCTCGATGGTGTCTACCTCCCTGGCAGCCACAAGTACACCGATATGGCACTCTTCAGCGCCTCTTACTTCCGTCTGAAGAACATCACTCTGGGCTATACCGTACCCAAGAATCTGCTCCGCAAGATAGGTATCAGCAAGCTGCGCGCCTTTGTATCTGCCGACAACCTGCTCATCTTCTCTGCCCAGAAGGGTGTAGACCCCTCTATGTCGGCTATCGGTGGCAAGGAGGTCGATACATACATCTATCCTCAGATGCAGACCATAACTCTGGGTCTTAACCTCGAATTCTAAATCACTGACCATTATATATACAGAAGATATGAAACGAATATATAAGAATATAGTTGCCGCAGCCCTGCTCGTAGCGGGAGTCTCGGCATGTAGCAGCCGCCTGGATGTCAATAACCCCAACTACTTCACCAAGGACGACATCGACAACATCCTCCAGGGTGGTGACGAAGAGAAGAAGGACAAGGTGGTGGCAGGACTCGTATCGGTTCTTCCCGGCTACATCAATATCTACAATGCCGCGCTCAATGGCGGCTACTCCAACGGCTATGCCAACGAGTCCAACTTCGAGTTGCGCCGATTCATGCAGTCGGGCGATGTGGTCGAAGGCTCATCTGCCAACAAGGGTACCTACAACCAGTGGTACCAGAACAGCCCCAGCGTGACCTACTGGCAGACTAACGATGATATACAGAACTATGGCTACTACCTCGGCCCCGTCTACAAGATTACCAATGCCATCAAGGCCATGCAGTATCTCACCGACGACAACGTCAAGGAAGACAAGAAGATGAAGGGCTACCAGGCCCAGGCCCTCACCATGAAGGCCATCGGCTACACCATGCTCATGGAGCGCTACACCGACCTCCAGGACGTCACCTCCGAGACCAAGCAGGGTTGGCCCATCTACAACGACTACGCCTACAACCCCGCCACCGAGCCCAAGTCGGTGGCTGAGACCTGGGCTACCATCAAGGAGTATTTCGACAAGGCTGTCAAGTCTTTCCATGAGTCCTCCATCGGTACCAAGGGCTATCTGAGCGGTCACACCTCAGATGTGGTCTACAGCATCAACTGCGCCGTGGCTCAGTACTACCGTTGCCGCGCCGCCATGGACCGCAAGGACTGGGCTACCGTCATCGACGGCGCCACCGAGCTGCTCTCTTACTATCCCAACTTCATCAAGGCCAGCGACTATGGTATGGACCAGTCTAAGCTCGCCTCTGTAGCTGCCCGCAACGACAACGGATGGTGTGGCAAGGAGTATAACGCCGAGGAAAACGCCTTCTACAACTGGGAGAAGAACCCCGAGGGTATCTTTGGTAGTGCCCGCGGTTCGAGCAGCATGTTCTGGACCAACGGCGGCTTCAACGCCCTCAAGTGCGGTCCTTCGGGCTACTATCAGGTCGACGCCAATATCTACAATGCCCTGTCAGACAATGACTGCCGCAAGGCTTGTATCCTCGCCGATGACTTTGAGAACTATCCCATCTACTCTTACGAGAACAACGACTCTACCTGGTACAGCTATACCATGCCCAAGTACACCAGCCTGAAGTGGGCGGCATCGTCGTCTATCGGTCACAACGGTGAGATGCATGACAACAAGTACACCGTGTCAGACAATATCTATCTGCGCACCTCTGCCGTATGGCTCATGCTCGCCGAGGCTTATGCCCAGAGCGGCCAGGACGCCATGGCCAAGCAGACCCTCAACAAGCTGCTTGAGGCTCGCACCATCGAGGGCCGTCCCACGATGACCTGCGACAACACTATGGCTGGCATGAGTACCATGGATATGGTCAAGTTGCAGTGGCGCATTGAGATGTGGGGCGAGGGCGACTGGGCCTTCTACAACCAGAAGCGTTGGGGCACCCAGCACAAGCGTGGAGCCAACCACTGGAGCAAAACTCAGATCAGTCACTTCACATGGGAGATTCCTCAGAAGGAGCGCATCGGCAATCCTTACTGGAAGTCACTCGACTAATCATCCCTTACGTAATCGCCGCAGAGGAGCGCAGGGCTCCGGCCCCCGTCTCCTCTGCGGATGATAAACCTAATGATAACCCAAAACAACGAACAAATCATGAAAAAAAGAATATTGACATACGCCTCCATGCTGGTAGCGCTGCTGGGTCTCGTGGCCTGTAGCGACAATGCCGAGGATGTAAGAGAATCTTCAGAGGCCAACGTGTCGATGAAGAACATCAGTGTCACTGCCCAAGTGCCTGGCGCCAATACCTACGGCGCACTCAAGGCGTTCAGCCTGAGCGACGTGCTCCACGTGACCTTCCAGAAGTCTGACGGCACCCAGACCGGCCGCACGCAGACCCTGCGCTGCGCCGAGTCGACCGGCTCTACTGCCACCTTCAGCGCCCAGCGCGTGGCTGTGCCCAACGACGCCGCCAACATGCTGCTCACCTGGGACAATCCTGCTTGCAAGATCAACTGGAACGGCAAGCCCGTAGTGGTCGATGAGTTTGGCACCCAGGCAGGTACCGAGGAGTGGGTGCGCCAGCACTCGGTCATCAGCGCCACCACCGCCGTGGGCGAGAGCGCCAATGTGACCCTGGCTTACCAGACCGCAGTGGTCAAGATTGATGTGCAGTTCCCTACCGACGCCGATGAGCCTACCACCGCCAACACCCGCCTTACCCTCTCAGGTCTCATCAACAAGCTCGTCATGGACAATGGCAAGGCCCTCACCGCCGGTGAAGGCGTGACAAGCACCACTGGCGATGTGGTAGTGGCTCCCGCCGTGATTGACGCTGCCGCCCGCAAGGTGACCGCCTACGCAGTGGTTTGGCCCCAGGCCAGCTACGACGGTGTGACTCTCGCTGCTACCATCGACAATGCCAACTTCTCTGGCGTCTTCCGTCTCGGTGCGGTGAAGCCCGGCGAGGACAACACTGTGGTCTCTAAGGTAGACTTCAACTCACGCGAGTACGACCTCTGGTACGACGATGCCGCCGCCACCATCGAGGATGTTACCGGCAACGTGGTAACGGCTCCCAAGTGGATGACCCTCAGCGGTGGTGTCATCACCATCGAGGCCAATACTACGGGTTCTATCCGTAAGGGTACCATGGTGCTCGACAACGGCCGCAAGTATACCGTCACCCAGATTGGCGTCAACGACTTCAGTGGTCAGTGGACGCTCTATTCCAAGCAGTTCAACGCCTCCAAGTCATGGGGTGGCTCCACCAGTACCAGCAAGAAGGTCTGCACTTTCGGCAAGCCTCGCAAGGGCGAGACCCTCACCGGTCCCGACGGCAATACCTATACCAACAACTTCGGTATCAAGGGCCTCTACTTCGACTCAGTGCTCGACGGCACCATCGCCATCGACTACGAGAAGAAGACCGTGAAGGTAGGTATCATGTTTGACTGCCGCGAGGGTCAGCCCACCGGCAACGACAAGTACAAGTACTGCATGTATCTGCCCGAAGGTTCGGCAAACAACGGATGGAGCAACTACAACTTCCAGCCCAAGGACTTCTCGACCACCAAGTACGACTGGCTGTGGCTCACTCTCGGCTCTGACAACAAGTCGCTCAAGTACAAGTACTTCAAGGCAGGCCAGAAGATGGGTAACTATTATGTCTGCGGTATCTCTATCGTGGCCAGCTCTCAGGCTGCTGCCAGCTCGTTTACCGCCTCTTACGACAACATCTACCAGGCCAACTACAACACCAACAACGACGAGGGTATGTACTTCCTCAAGAACTAAGGCTCTGCCGACAACCCTATAGCAATACACCGCTTCGTCCCGAGGGATGGAGCGGTGTATTTGCGTTATGGGGGTATGGGCAGCCGGCGCAGTAGAGGTGTGGTCGGTGGGTTGCTCGGTCATTCTCGGCAGCATAGAGGCTGCTCCGACCGTCGCAGAGGCTGTTTGGGCTGCCGCTGTGGGGCTCTTGGCTGGCTCGTGACTTATGATACGTGGGCTCGTATCGTAAGCCACGAGCTTCCGTATCTTATGTTACGTGGGCTCGTGCCTTCCGTTACGAGCCGGTGATGGTGGTCAGCACGGTGGCTGCAGCCCGCTCTGCGCCTGGGCTGATGGCCTTGCCGTCGGTGGGCTGGCGCTGCGCTTTGGTGGGCTGGTGCTGCGCGTCGGTGGCAAGCCCCGCTGCGGGCAGTACAACAAGAGAGCCGCGGCTGTTGTCAGTCGCGGCTCTCAGGGTTATTGTAGCTTTCGCAGTATGCGATTACTTGTTGTCTTCTATCAGGTTTTCACCGGTCATGTCGGCAGGCTGCTCCAGTCCCATGATGTGGAGGATAGAGGGAGCTACGTCGGCCAGGCGTCCGTTCTTGACGGTGGCGCTGTTGTTGTCGGTGACGTAGATGAAGGGCACGTGGTTGAGCGAGTGTGCGGTGTTGGGCGTACCATCAGGGTTGATGGCGTTGTCGGCGTTGCCGTGGTCGGCTATGATGATGGCCTCGTAGTCGTTGGCCTTGGCAGCCTCGATGACGTCGCGCACGCAGCAGTCTACGGCATGCACAGCCTTGGCTATGGCGTTGTAGACACCGGTGTGGCCCACCATGTCGCCGTTGGCGAAGTTGACCACGATGAAGTCATACTCCTGGGTGTTGATGGCACCCACCAGCTTGTCCTTCACCTCGTAGGCGCTCATCTCGGGCTTGAGGTCATAGGTAGCCACCTTGGGAGAGGGTACCAGTATGCGGTCTTCGCCCTCGTATGGAGCCTCGCGGCCGCCGTTGAAGAAGAATGTCACGTGGGCATACTTCTCTGTCTCTGCGGTGTGCAGCTGGCGCTTGCCGTGCTTGCTGAGATACTCGCCGAGAGTGTCTTCCACGTTCTCCTTGGGGAAGAGTATGTTCACGCCCTTGAAGTTGGCATCATAGGGAGTCATGCAGTAATACTGCAGGCCCTTGATGGTGTGCATACCCTCTTCGGGCATATCCTGCTGGGTGAGCACCTGGGTGAGCTCCTTGGCGCGGTCGTTGCGGAAGTTGATGAAGATTACCACGTCGCCCTCCTCGATGGTACCGTTTACGGTCGAGTTGACGATAGGCTTTACAAACTCGTCGGTCACGCCGTCGGCGTAGCTCTCCTCCATGGCCTTAACCATGTCGGTGGCTTCCTTGCCCTTGCCCTCGACGAGCAGGTCGTAAGCCTCTTTCACGCGGTTCCATCGCTTGTCGCGGTCCATGGCGTAGAAGCGGCCGATGATGCTGGCGATGTGAGCGCCGTTGGCTGCGCAGGTGTCAGCAATCTGCTGGATAAATCCGGCTCCGCTCTTGGGGTCGGTGTCGCGACCGTCCATGAAGCAGTGTACGAAGGTCTTGTCCAGACCATACTCCTTGGAGATTTCAATCAGCTTGAAGAGGTGGTCGAGCGAAGAGTGTACGCCGCCAGTTGAGGTCAGGCCCATCAGGTGGAGCTTCTTGCCGTTCTCCTTGGCATAGCTGTAGGCAGCCACGATGCCGGGGTTCTTCAGGATAGAGCCGTCCTTGCAGGCGCGGTTAATCTTGACCAGGTCCTGATAGACCACGCGGCCGGCGCCGATATTGAGGTGACCCACCTCTGAGTTGCCCATCTGTCCGTCGGGCAGTCCCACATCCTCGCCCGAAGCTGCGAGCTCTGAGTGGGCGGAAATAGCGGTGAGATAATCCAAATAAGGTGTCGGGGTGTTGAAGATAACGTCTCCCTTACCATGCTGTCCGATTCCCCATCCATCGAGAATCATCAATAAAGCTTTCTTTGCCATAATAGTCTTAATATTTTGATATTCTTAACTTTCTGAGTGCAAAGTTACTGCAAACCGCAGACAACGCAAAGAAAATCTCTCAGTTTTTTATCTTTGCCCCGCAGCGCGGTGGAGGATGGGGCGGAAACCACCTCGCTGGCTCCGCCACCACCATGCGTAATTGCGGGAGTGGGGTGGTAGCCTCCAGACCTGCGGCGGGTAACGCCTACGGCTAATCGCAACTCTTACAGAGTAGCAATATTAGTAGTACAACTACCCAGGGTTGCGGGCGAAGCACGCTACCCTGGGCTGTGTAAACGCAACTCCATTACCTTTCCGCGCCGCACTGCGCCGCGCCGGTGACCTTCGGTTCAGAGTTGCCGCTGCTGATACGAGTGTATCTCCCACATACTCATACCATGCTCAATGGTGTGCGTTCCGCCAATATATATATAATAAGGTGTGATGAATTTGGTTGTCCTGTCGATGGGATGCTCGTTGTTGGCGGCTCGTGTCTTCTCTCGATTGGCGCCATTGTAGTAGTTGGTATTCCGATGCGCAAATCAGATAATCGAAAGGTGGATGATCGCGCCCTATGGCGAACCCCCAACCCAGCAGCAACTCTGTAGGAGTTGCGATTCCCCAGCCCAGGGTTGCGGGCATCGCCCGCTACCCTGGGTAACGGGAACAAAAAAAGAAGCAACGCTGTAAGTGTTGCGTTTAGCGAAGCGTCATTCGTAGATGCAGGTCACAACAGACCAACTATCTTTGACGCTAAAGCTAATCACAACACCTACAGCGTTGCTAATATAGGGTTCAAAAGCCCAAAAGCCAATCACGGGCGTCATCCTAACTATCTAAAAAACAGCAAGAATGGACTCCCGCCCCTTGGGGAGGGATGGGGAGGGGCTCGCAATGGACTCCCGCCCCCTGGGGAGGGCCGGGGAGGGGGCTTGGTTTTATCCCTATCCCCCTATCATTTCACTCCCATCTCCTTGAGCAGGCGGTCGGCGTGGCCCCAACGATCCATCATGTAGAGGACGAAGCGGATATCGACGCCGATGCAACGAGCGAGGTGCTTGTCGAACCAGATGTCGCTGGAGAGCGAGTCCCAGTTGCCGTCGAAGGCAAGACCGATGAGGCGGCCCTTTCCATCAAACATCGGAGAGCCCGAGTTGCCGCCGGTAATGTCGTTGTTGGTGAGGAAGCAGAGCTGCATCTTGCCCGTGGTCTTGTCGGTATAGTTGCCAAAGTCCTTGGCGCCGAGCAGTTGCTTCATCACAGGCTCTACCTGGTAGTCGATGGTGCCGCGGTCGCCAGCCTCCATCTTCTTGACGATGCTCTCTGCCTCGGTGTAGTAGCCCGAGGGCTTGCCGCCGAGCATGTAACCACCCACCTGGCCATAGCTGAGACGCATGGTGAAGTTGGCGTCGGAGTAGTGGGGCAGTTCCTGCTCCATGCGCACCTTGGCGTCGCAGAGATACTGCTCCTGCAGGTCGATGGAGTCGGCATTCTGGAGGTACGACTTCAATATCTCGGCGCGGATGTCCATGAGCTGCTTGCCATACTGGTATCCGGGGTCTTTGAGGAGCTGCTTGCTGTTGAGCATAATCTTCTTGCCGCTCTTCATGAGGATGGTATTGTCCCACAGCCAGTCTACATACTTGCGTGTGTCGCCTCCGAAGCGGTCGGCGATGGTCTGGTAGAAGGCGGGCAGCTTGTCGGCAGCCACATACTTGCGGTAGTTGTCTATCAGCGTAGCCATCACGTCGCGGTCGAGCGCTTCATCCCACTCGGCGCTGTTGTCCTTGAATACATAGTACTGCTTCTTCTTGGCAGCGGTGGGGTTGACGGCGGTGGGGTTGCTGGCTATGCGCATGGCGCGGCTGTTGAGCTCGGTGGTGCGGCGGAAGGTCTCGCCCCAGACGGTGAGCATGCGTGCAGCGTCGAAACGCTGGGCGTAGAACTTGGCGAGCTTGTCCATGTCGAGCTTGCCTTTGAGGTATCCCGTCCACTTCTGGTAGTCGACAATGCGGTCTTCAAAGTCGGCTTTCTGGCGGATAATGCCCACAGAGTCGATGCACTTGTTCATGCCGAGAGAGTTCTTCCAGTAGTTGGAGCTCTGCGCGTACTTGGAGTCATACTTGATGCGCACGGCTTCGTCGGCGCGCATGTGGCGAATCATCACCTCCTGCTTCACACCACGTATCTGTGCGCGGGGAGCATTGTCGGCGTCGCGCATCTCACGTATACCGTATGAGGAGAGGTAGCGCTCGGTAGAGCCGGGGTATCCCACGGTCATGGCGAAGTCTCCCTCCTTGTAGCCGTCGAGCGAAACGGGCGCCCAGTGCTTGGGGCGGTATGGCACGTTGTCCTTGGAGTAGTCAGCAGGGCCGTTGGTCTTCGGGTCGGCATAGATTCGGAACACTGAAAAGTCGCATGTCTGTCGTGGCCACATCCAGTTGTCGGTCTCACCGCCAAATTTACCCATCGATTTGGGGATAGTAAAGACGAGACGCAGGTCTCTGAACTCCTGGTAGGTAGTGGCATAATACTTGTTGCCCTCATAGAAAGGCTTGATCTCAAGCTCCAGGTTGGCATCCTTGGCGTGTACCTCCTTGAGCATCTCGTTCTCGACCTCGTCGAGCAGCTTGGCCTGCTCCTTGGCGGTCATGGTGCGTATGCCCCGCTTCTCGAGCAGTGGGGTGATGTCGCGCTGGTCGACCATGAAGCGCACAAACATGCCCTTGTTGGGCAGCTCGTCGGCATAGGTCTTGGCGAAAAATCCGTTGAGCATGTAGTCGTGCTCCACGGTAGAGTGGCTGCGTATGGCCTCAAATCCACAGTGGTGGTTGGTGAACACCAGTCCGTCGGGCGAAACCACTACTCCAGAGCAGTAGCCCGAGAAGTTTACCACTGAGTTCTTGATGGCGTCGTCGCTCTGATACAGGCTGCTGTAGGGCAGAGCAAATCCGTAGCCCTTCATCTGCTCGTACACCGCGTTGGGCAGGTTGTAGAGCGTCCACATTCCCTCGTCGGCCTTGGCCGAGATGGTAGCCGCAAAGGCGGCTAAGATGACAAATAACTTTCTCATATTATCGTTTGTTAAAGTATTTACCGATTACGGGGAGCCCGCTGAGCGGGAAGTCTCTCTTCACGAGATAGGCCACAAAGACCAGGATGAGCAGGGTGTTGACAGCCAGCGACGCACCCATAGGCAGCAGCCTGTTGGCAGCAGTCATTCCGGCGGTGAGCACGGCGGTAAGAGCCACATAGACCATCATCTCCTTGACGGGATAGTCGATGGGATATTTCTTCTGCCCCACAAAGTAGGACAGGAGCATCGCCGTGCCGTAGCCTGCCACTCCGCCCCACGCACACGCCATGTAGCTGTAGCGCGGCACGAAGACCACGTTGACCACGACCAGCACCAGACAGCCCGCGCCCGAGAACCAGGCGCCATAGATGGTCTTGTCGATGAGCTTGTACCAGAAAGAGAGGTTGAAGTAGATGCCCATCATTATCTCGGCAGCCATCACGATAGGTACAACGCGCAGCCCCGGCCAGTAACTGCGGTCGCGGATGACGTAACGCAGAATGTCCATATATCCAATCACAGCCAGAAACGCCAACAAGGTGAAGATAACGAAGTACTTCATGGCTTTGGCGTAGGTGTCGCGGCTGTCGCGGTCTTTGGCTTTGCCGAAAACAAACGGCTCGTAGGCATAGCGGAACGCCTGGGTAATCATGGCCATAATCATGGCTATCTTGGTGGCTGCACCATAGATGCCCAGCTGCGCCTTCTCGTCGGTGCCGGTATAGAGGTAGGGGAAAATAATCTTGTCGAGCGTCTGGTTGAGTATTCCGGCTATGCCCAGGATGAGCAGCGGCCATGCGTAGCGCATCATCTTGCCCCAAAGTGCGCGGTCAAAGCGGTAGCGGAAGCCCGTAAGCTCATGCCAGAAGCACACCACTACCACGGCGGTGCACACCAGGTTGATGTAGAAGACCATGCCCACATTGAGCGTGAACTTGTCGTCGTACAGCCCGAAGGGGTTGAGCCTCAGAGCCGGCAGCACGATGAGGTAGGTGAGGTTGAGGATGATGTTGAGCACGATGTTGACCAGCTGCAGGCAGGCAAACTTGATGGCGCGCTTCTGGTAGCGCAGGTAGGCAAACGGGATGCACTTGAAGGCGTCGATGGCGACACACACAAACATCACCGCCACCCAGTCGGGGTGGTCAGGGTATTTCATGAATCCCGCTATCTGGGGCAGCAGCGCAAAGACAGCGATGACAAACAGCAGCGACGATACTCCCACCGATACCAGCACGGTGGAATAGACCCGCATGGGGTCGTCCTCGGTCTTGTTGATAAACCGGAAGAAGGTGGTCTCCATGCCATAGGTGAGTATCACCATCAGCAGTGCCGTGTAGGCATAGATGTTGGTCACCACGCCATACTCGCCACCGCCCGCGGCAAAGGCTGCCGTCTGGATGGGAACCAGGAGATAATTGATGAAACGTCCGGCGATGCTGCTGATGCCATAGATGGCAGTATCTTTGACCAGACTCTTTAAATTAGCCATTTCTGTAGAGTTTTAGAAGAATAAATAAGCGATGCCGATGGCGGCGATGACTCCGGCGAGGTCGGCCAGCAGTCCGCATGGCACGGCATGACGCATGTTGTGGATGCCCACGCTGCCGAAGTAGACGGCGAGGATATAGAAGGTGGTGTCGGTCGAGCCCTGGAAGATGCAGCTCAGTCTGCCCACAAACGAGTCAGCGCCGTAGGTGGTCATGGCGTCGACCATCATACCTCGGGCTCCCGAGCCGGAAAGCGGCTTCATCAGCGCAGTAGGCAGCGCGCCCACAAAGTCGCTGTTGCCGCCCAGGGCCTTGACCAGAGTTGCCACGCCGTTGATGAGCATGTCCATGGCGCCCGATGCGCGAAACAGGCCGATGGCCACCAGGATAGCCACGAGATAGGGTATGATGCGCACGGCGGTGGTAAAACCTTCCTTGGCACCCTCGACAAACGCATCATAGACATTGATGCGGTGCTTCATGCCTGCCAGTACAAATGCCACAATGATAGTCATCAGCAGGATATTGGCCACCGATGTGCTCACAATGTTCATCTGGTCCTTGTCCAGCTGGCCGAAGCCCCAGATGATGGCGCCCACCACCAGAGCCATGCCGCCCAGGGTGAGGAGCATGGTGCGGTTGAGCAGGTTGATGCGCTGGTATATCGAGGTAATGATGATGCCCGCCACGGTCGAGAAGAAGGTGGCAAGCAGTATGGGGATAAACACATCTGTGGGCTGGGCGGCTCCCAACTGCGCCCTATACACCATGATGGATATGGGGATGAGCGTGAGCCCCGACGTGTTGAGCACCAGGAACATAATCATGGGGTTGGTGGCAGTCTCCTTGTTCGGGTTGAGCGTCTGCAGCTGCTCCATCGCCTTCAGCCCGAGCGGCGTGGCGGCATTGTCGAGTCCCAACATATTGGCGGCGATGTTCATGAATATCGCGCCGGTCACGGGGTGACCCTTGGGAATGTCGGGGAAAAGCCGGGTGAACACCGGAGACAACGCCCTGGCCAGCACGTTGACCACCCCGCCGCGCTCGCCTATCTTCATGATGCCCAACCAGAGCGAGAGCACGCCCGTGAGGCCCAGTGAGATTTCAAAGGCGGTCTTGGACGAGGCGAAGGTTGAGTCTATGAGCGCCGGAAACACCGTGACATCGCCCAGGAAGATGAGCTTGGCCAGGGCGATGACAAAGGCGATGATGATGAAGCCTATCCAGATATAGTTGAGTACCATTGCGCTTGCGTTATTTGACAGTGGTGCGGCGCTCACGGATGAGCTTGATCAGGCGTTGCAGGTCCTGATAGTGGAGCTTGTCGATGCCCTTGGCGCCAGCCTCCTGGCTGTCTACAAACTGGGCGATGTCGTCGAGGTGCTGGACGAGGTAGAGCACCGCATCAGAGTCCTTGTTGCTGTCGCCACTGCGCGAGGCAAAGAGCAGCTGCATCAGCGACGACTGTGCAGGCTTGTCGTCCTTGGGGTTGAGCAGCGAGTTGACGCGGTTCAGGTAGCTGCGCTCCAGACTGCGTCTGATTTTGTCGCTCATGCCGTTGTCGCCAGCCAGAGGCTTCCACACCGCGCTCTTCAGCGCCGAGAGATAGGCGTCGAGCTTCAGCGCCGATGGCGAGAGGTAAGAGTCGTTGTATATCTTGACGATGATGTCGGCAGAGAGAGCGCGCGAGAGCACGATGTTCTGCTGGTTGGCGATGTCGGCCGACGGGTCGATGCCAGTCTTCTCGGTGAGGGTGGCGGGGTACAGCCACAGCGGAGCCTCGAAGATGTTGCGGCCCACCCAGTCTATCGCCTCGAGCGGCATGGCTGCCGGAGCCATCTCTACGGGCTTGGTGCCGGGCATATTGTTGAGGTATCGGCCGCCCAGGTGCTTGATGACGTGGCCTGTGTATCGGCGCAGCTGGTCGCGCACGCTCTTGTAGACCTCTGTCAGGTCACTATACTGGTCGTTGTCCTGATGAGTCCACTGGGGCAGACCCGCGACGACGCGCTTCAGGTTCTTCACGCCATACTCGTTGGCCTTCATGTTGTCGTCGCCCAAGTCTTCGGTCTGCGAGCGAGGGTCTTCGTCGCGGCCCTCACCCGAGAACCAGCAGCGGGGATGACCAGCCAGGAAGCGCGAGGTCTCGGTCATCATCGCCTCTTTCTCTTCATATTCGTCCTTGAACTCAGGGCGGTAGGAGTAGCCCCACTTGATGGCCCACTTGTCATAGTCGTTGATGCGGGGGAAGAGTCCCTTGGGTCCAATCTTGTCTTCGGGCTGAGCCACGTAGTTGAAGCGGGCATAGTCCATGATGGATGCGGTGTGGCCGTGGGCCTCTACCCACGCCTTGTCGCGCAACTTCTCTACGGGAGTGGCGTGGCTGGCGCCCATGTTGTGGCGCAGACCCAGGGTGTGGCCCACCTCGTGGGAGGAGACGAAGCGTATGAGTTCGCCCATGAGCTTGTCGTCGAAGGTCATGGTCTGTGCGCGCTTGTCGAGCGGTCCGCACTGCACCATATACCACTTGGTGAGCAGGCTCATCACGTTGTGATACCAGCAGATGTGGCTCTCGATGATTTCTCCGCTGCGCGGGTCGCTCACGTGGGGGCCGTAGGCATTTTCTATCTCAGCCGGGAGATAGCGTATCACGCAGTAGCGGGCGTCGTCGACGCTCATGTTGGAGTCGTTGGGCCACGGCTTGGCCTGGATGGCGTTCTTGAAACCGGCGGCTTCGAACGCCACGTTCCAGTCTTCAACTCCCTTGATGAGATAGGGCACCCACTTCTTGGGTGTAGCCGGGTCTATGTAGTATATGATGGGCTTCACGGGTTCTACCAGCCGTCCCTGACGATAGGCTTTTACATCGCGCGGCACCAGACGGTAACGGGCGATGAACGACTCACGCTGGGTCTTGTGCTGGGTGTCAGAGAAACGGGTGAAATTGTTGACAAAGTAACCCACGCGCTTGTCCCAGAGACGCTTGCGCATAGGTTGGCTGGGCAGCAGCACCATCGACGTGTTCATGCCCAGGGTCACCGAGCCCGTCAGACTGGCTGGCGCGTTGCGGTTGGCTGTGGCGCCATAGGTGCGCACGGTGGCCACCTCGATGTTGATGGGAAACACCTTCATGGTGTCGATATACGAGCGGCTGCTTATCATTCCGCCGAGCTTGACCATGCCCAGCGAGGGTCTTACGCTGGTGGTCAGCTTGTTGTCGTTCTTGAAGAAATTGGTAATCTCTATCATGCTTCGGCCCTTGGGGCTCTTGCCGATTATCTTGAATGACGCCACGATGGGGTCGATGGTCGATGCCTGGAGAGTCTTGGATATACGGTCGGTCGAGTCGGCCAGCTGGGTGAGCACGTAGGCACGCATGTACATCGTCTTGTAGTCGTGCTTCTCAAAATAGACGGTGGCCTCGTTGACCTCTTCGCCGGCATACTTGCCGAAGTTCTGGGGCACAGCCGTATAGCGCGTCACGCACATGAAGTAGCGGCCCAGGAGCGTGTCGGGTATCTCGAAGTACCACTTGCCCTGGATGTGGCGCACGGTGAAGAGCCCTTCCTTCACGGTGCCACCCTTCTTGATGATGTCGGCATACTCGTCCTTCTTCTTTTTGGCTACGGTGTCGTTGTCATGCTTGGTGGTGTCGGCCTTGATTACGGGTTTGCCCTTGAGGGTGTCGTCGTCCACGGCAGATACTTGTTGGTACTTCGCAGCGTTGAGCCCCGTGATGCGCGAGGCATAGATTCCGCCGGCTATCATCGTCACGATAGCGCAGATAAACAGCTTGTTACCCATATAGATACTTATTTATTGGTTCGTTGTCAGTGCAAATTTAGTAATAATAATCCATACCAGACTTGGGCAGACCGAAAAAAGCATGACAATCATGAAGAAAAAAGTCAAAATCGCTGTTTCCGCCCGTAGTTCAGCCGTCATTGGAGCGGCGATGCGGTCCTCGGGCCGACTGCGCAGACACGCAAAAGCCCCGAAGACGGCTTCAGGTATAGCAGCGGGCATGGCCGTGGGGCTATATCCTGACGCCACCTTCGGGGCTATGGTTGCTCCCGTGGTGGGGATGATGGGTT
>UMBZ01032521.1_pt1 | contig 23861 bp, 20 predicted proteins | sample 1964091 | NCBI WGS metagenome assembly UMBZ01 (sample SAMEA4835954, study PRJEB28245) | human gut metagenome | biome: gut microbiome; material: fecal sample | place: Denmark | collected 2008
AGGTCGCCGCGGCGCCAGGCTTCGGCGCCCTGCTCCACGCGCGCGAACTCGGTGTACCAGTGTTCGGCTCGCTTGGCCCAGTTCTCGGGCAGGCGGTGGCGGTACTCGCGGAACACTTCGACGGGGACCTCACGCAGGTGGGTATCGCCAAACTTGCCGTACTCCATGCCGGCGAAGGCCTAGAGGGCATAGGCGGCGCTGCGGCACTCGTCGACGCGCATGTTGAACTTGCTGCCGGCGAGGGTGCGCTCCACACCGCTGAAGAAGATGGCGATGGCATAGGGTTTCATCGCGGGATGGGTGGGGATGAGCTCGTAGCGGTCGTCGAGGGTATCGAGATAGAGCAGATGGTCCTTGCGCGAGAAGAGCTCGCAGCTCTGGTCGAGCTTGCCGGAGCTCACGCCCACATAGCGGTTCTCTACAGCCACAGCCATCTCGATCATCTCGAGGTCGGTGAGGCTGATGCCGTTGACACGGCAGAGGGCGCTGAGGTAGACGAGCGTCACGGCTGCCGATGACGACAGGCCGCCGATGGGAAGGGTGCCCTGGATGACTCCGCAGAGGCCGACGCTGAGCGGATGGCGCATGCCGAGCTCGAGGGTGGCGCCGCGCAGGTAGTCGGCCCAGTCGTTCTGGCGCACCTCGGGCACGCCGTGGATGTGCCACTGGGCGCGCTTGTCAAACTGGAGCGAGCAGAGCTCGATGACGCCGTTGTGCTTGGGTTTGTAGGCGAGATGGATGCCGCGGTCGATGGCCAGACCGGTTATCTTGCCCAACTGGTGGTCGCTGTGGGCGCCGATGGGGCACACGCGGTAAGGACAGAAGGCCATGCCTTCGGGATCCTTATGGTAGAGTTCAAAGAACTTCTCTTCACACTGTAGCATAGTCGTTGCGGGGGTTATGGGGTCAGTCGCGGCCGAAGATGTCGCGGGTATATACCTTGTCTGCCACGTCGTCAAGGCTCTCATCGTAGCGGTTGGCGATGATGGCCTTGGAGCGGCGCTTGAACTCGTCGAGGCTGTTCACGACCTGGCTGCCGAAGAAGCTGGTGCCGTCTTCGAGCGTGGGTTCGTAGATGATGACCTCGGCACCCTTGGCCTTGATGCGCTTCATGATGCCCTGGATGGCTGACTGCCGGAAGTTGTCGGAGTTGGACTTCATCGTGAGGCGGTAGACGCCGATGACGCACTCGTGTTCCTTGGTGGCGTCCCACACGGCGTTCTCGTTGTAGTAGCCGGCCTTGCGCAGCACGGCGTCGGCGATGTAGTCCTTGCGGGTGCGGTTGGACTCCACGATGGCGGTCATCATGTTCTGCGGCACGTCCTGGTAGTTGGCCAGCAGCTGCTTGGTGTCCTTGGGCAGGCAGTAGCCGCCGTAGCCGAACGAGGGGTTGTTGTAGTGGCTGCCGATACGGGGGTCCAGGCCCACGCCCTCGATGATGGCTTTTGAGTCGAGACCTTTCACTTCTGCGTAAGTATCAAGTTCATTGAAGTAGCTCACGCGTAGGGCGAGGTAGGTGTTGGCGAAGAGCTTCACGGCCTCGGCTTCCTTCATGCCCATGAAGAGGGTGTCCACATCGGGCTTCAGCGCGCCTTCCTGGAGGAGGGCGGCGAAGGTGCGGGCGGCTTCCTTGAGCATCTCCACATCGGTGACCGACTCGATGGCGCGGTTCTCGTCGGCGAAGTCGGGATGCGACATGATCTTGGGGTAGCCCACGATGATGCGGCTGGGATAGAGGTTGTCGTAGAGGGCCTTGCTCTCACGCAGGAACTCGGGCGAGAAGAGCAGGTTCAGCTTCTTCACGCCGCGCTGGGCGTACTTCAGGTAGAGGCTGCGCGTATAGCCTACGGGGATGGTGGACTTGATGACCATGACGGCATCGGGATTGACCTCCAGCACCAGGTCGATGACTTCCTCGACATGGCTGGTGTCAAAATAGTTCTTTACGGGGTCGTAGTTGGTCGGGGCGGCGATGACCACGAAGTCGGCGTCGGCATAGGCCCGGCGACCGTCGAGGGTGGCGGTGAGCTGCAGCGGCTTCTCGGCCAGGTAGCGCTCGATATAGTCGTCCTGGATGGGTGAGATACGGTTGTTGATCTTCTCCACCTTCTCGGGTATCACGTCAACTGCCGTGACACGGTGGTGCTGAGAAAGTAGTGTAGCAATACTCAGGCCGACGTAGCCGGTTCCGGCAACGGCGACACGTATGTCTGCAAAATTACGCATATATTAAATTGAGATAAAAGTTGTGCTGAAGGGGGATGGTCTGGCCAAGGCTGTGGCGAGGGTGGCAGTAGCTGTTCTAATGGTTGTCGTCGGTTACCGTGATGACCGTCTTTGTTTACACCTTATTATATATATAGACAGGGGTTGGGTGAGTTCAGCCTTCCACAACCTCAAAATCTTCGTTGTGGACACCACGGATGGCTACGGCGTAGCCGGCAAACTCCATGACGAGCTGGCGGTCGCGGTCGATGCGCACGATGTAGCCCTCCAATCCCTTGAAGAGACCAGTGAGGACACGCAGCTTGACATGGTCCTTGGCAAACTTGACAAAGGGGTCGCGCAGGAAGGTGACATTGTCGGGATGACCGGTGATAGCCTGCATGAAGGGTTGCATCATGTGATGAGAGATAACCGCAGGATGTCCTGTGCTACAGTTCTTAATGAGATGAGTTTGAGGATGATAAGTGCTGAGAAACTGCTGCAGTTCGGGGGTGTAGCCCTGCAGGAATACCAGACCGTTGATAGTAGGCAAGAGTTTTTTGACGACTCCCTTGCCGTTGGCTTTCGGTTTGTATTTGTATGAATAGTGGACAAAACACTCGTGCCGCGCCTCAGGGTGGGCGGCATTGTAGGCGTCGACCTGACGCTTGAAGAGTTCGACCTGTTTGTTATGGATATGGACATATCCCCAGGGAGCTTCTGACAATGGCGCAGAAGCCATGCTGTGGGAGTCGCAAGATGATACATTTTCTATTCCCGACCCCGATGACAACTCGGCTTCGGTAACGTGGATGCCCTTTGGAAAACAGGAGGTTACACCACTGTTTTCGTCGGCTATAGAAAGAGTGATAGAGCAATCCTGCGTCATTTCCTCGTTCTATTTTATGTCATTGATGATGAAAAGCGTGTCGTTCACTACTCTATTGTGGAGCGGCAGACGAGCGCTATAATTGTCGGCAATCCCCGCATCAGAGAATAACGCCGATAGTGCAACGACCTTGTTCACAATAACATAAATATTAAAAAATTCAGTCCAGTTGAGATATAGCCAGACAATCACAATTGTCATAACCTTACGTTCCAATAAAATATTGCCGTCTTCTCTAACTGTATCGACAAACGCCGCGTGCGGCGCAGTCTCATTTGGCAAAGTTAACACTTTTATTCCACTTAAAGAAAAAATGCTAAAGAAATATTTTCGTTTCCTGCATTTTTATACAGCAGGCAGACAGGGGGATGGCAGCCACGACTGCCTATACATTATTATATATATAGACGGGCAGACAGGCATAGGAAAAAAGTGGGTCTTGATGTACAGACTGGCGACACTTCATCAATGATCGTCGAGCAGCACCAACCGAGAAAAGCAGCTGATCCGAAAAACGAGGGACCGTTCCCTACCCTTCTGCCAGCAACCGCTGCCACGCCAAGATGGGTCATCGTCACATCTGCCACCGCCATCAGGATTCTATAAGGTGTCTTGGGCGTCGGCGAAACGCAAGATGATATTACATTTGTGTTACAGCAATATTACGAATGATAACTTTTACGGCGCAATAAGTACGTTTTTGACGCCATTACGATAAAAAATGTAAATGTTTTATATTTTTTTTCACCATTTTTCATTGTTATTATAATAATTATCCTTATCTTTGCAAAAAATATGGGATCCATGTGATATGGTGAAAGTATTTACTTTAATTTGTTTTAGTAGATTAGTTTTTAAGTAGTTTGTTTTAAAACCGATTATCGTGATGATAGTCGGTTTTCTTTGTAATAGCATAGTATATAACATGAAAAAAGGCTCTGCCTGAGTGGCAAAGCCTGATTTTTGTACTCGGTAAGGGAATCGAACCCTTATGCCAAGATTGAGAATCTTGTATCCTAACCGTTAGATGAACCGAGCGTTAGGTCGCATCATGGAGAACGCTTGCTGCGGAAGGAGGGGGATTCGAACCCCCGGTACGGTAAACCCGTACGTCAGTTTAGCAAACTGGTGGTTTCAGCCACTCACCCATCCTTCCTGGGGTTCAAGTTTCCTTTAACCGAGCATTGTTCTCAAATGCGATGCAAAGGTACTAACTATTTCTGAAACCTCCAAACATTTTCCATTCTTTTTTTTGAATATTTTTAATGCTTCAGCGGCTTGCAGCCTACAATTGGCTAAGTTTCATAGAGTTGTATTAAACTTATTTTTAACATTGCCATTGGGCGATTTACATTGCCAAAGCTCCGCATCGAATACATACGACCCAAAAGCGTATTTGCAAGCAGAAATGACCATCGACGGAATCGTGGAGGGTATCTCTGCAAAAATTATGATTAACTCTGCCAGATTTATGACCATCTCTGCAAAAATTATGATTACCTCTGCGAAATTTATGACCATCTCTGCGTCCAGCGCATTTATCCTGCGCTTCCTGGAGCATACCCCCCCACCCGCCACGCAACGCGCGCGGGTGATGGAAGAGACATTCACCAAGGCAGACAAATACTTTGTGCAGACCTCTGCCGTTTTATAGAGTGAGGCGTTACACTTACGACGCCAGTTATAAACTCTAACAACTATGGCAACTATTAAATTGAAATTCAGGACTTCATCGAAAGATGAAAAGGAGGGTACTCTCTGTTACCAGGTCATTCACAAGCGCAACGTGAGATGGATTACGACAAGACACCGCATCCGTGCCAGCGAATGGAACCGTCGCACAGCCTCCATCACGCTCACCGGCAATCGACAAAGAGACTGTCAGCTGCGGCTGATACAATCGTCGGTAATCTGGGAGATGGAACAACAGAAGCGAATCATCAGACAGATGGATACGGAGACCAAGGACTATACCATCGAGATGCTCTTCCAGGCGTTTGAACATCTGCCGGAGTGTGTCACCGTGTTCGACTTCATGCAGAAACAGATAGACAGAAAGCTGGAGATGAAGCGCTTCGGCACCGCAAGGACCTATGCCAACACTCTGCGCAGCTTCCGCGAATTCCGAGGCGACAATGACCTCACGTTCACCGAACTCACGCAAGAAATGATGGAGCAATACGAAGCCTGGATGACCCATCGCGGGCTAAAGCAGAACTCCATCAGATTTTATCTGCGCACGCTAAACACGCTGACACGCAAGGCCATCGACGAGCATCTGATGGAAGACAGGCAGCTCTTTGCCAAAGTGCGTCTGTCGTATGTGAAGACGACAAAGCGTGCCATCACCGAGAGCCAGATAAGGCGCATCGAACGGCTCGACCTATCAGGAAAGCCCACGCAAGCACTGGCGCGCGATATGTTTATGTTCAGCTTCTATATGCGTGGCATGTCATTTGTGGATATGGCTTTCCTGCGCAAGGCAGACCTGAAGTATGGCATGCTGAGCTACTGCCGGCGAAAAACCAACCAGCACCTGACCATCGCGTGGCATCGGGCGCTGCAGGACATCATAGACAGATATGCCCACCTCACCCGTAACACGCCTTATCTGCTGCCCATCATCACCCGAACCGACGGCACGGAGTACAAGCAATATCGCAACCGGGAAGAGTGTATCAACAGGGCACTGAAGAGCATCGGGGTGGCTGCTGGACTCAAGATTCCGCTCACCACCTATGTGGCGCGACACTCGTGGGCAAGCATTGCGCGCAATATGAACTTCTCCATCGCCATCATCAGCGAGGGCATGGGCCACCAGTCGTATCGCACCACCCAAATCTACCTCGACTCCATCGACACCGCACGCATAGACGATGCCAACAACCGCATCATCCACAGGATAAGCATGGGGAAATAAACGGGCAGGAGACAGACCGACACAATACACTCACACCCGTGTCGGCAGTTATGAGCAATGCGAAGCGCGCAGCCTCATCCTATTGGTACACAATGGTTTGCAACGCTCTCTAAACCACATATAAAGTAAATGCGAACCATGAATTGCCAAATTCAAGGTTTGATTTCACCGTTTCAGAGTTTGCATTACGCGGTTCAAACCATGAAGTCATGATTAATGTCATCGGCGAAGAATTGCCGCTGCGTATTGCCACCAAGCAAGAGATGGGCAGCACCCGCACATTGACCACCTCCACCCGCACGTTGACCTCCTCCGCCAGCCCCGTGACTGCGCCCACCACAAACCACGAAAAAAGCGGCCAAGACACAATGGTCTTGACCGCTTTCTATATATACGTTTATCTATTGGTTTACATCATGCCAGGCTGGGCGGGCATAACTGGAGCCTTCTCATCGGGCTTGTCGACGATAAGGCACTCGGTGGTAAGGAACATGCCAGCGATAGAAGCAGCGTTCTCAAGAGCTACACGAGCAACCTTGGCAGGGTCGATGACACCAGCAGCACGCAAGTCTTCATAGATGTCCTTGCGAGCGTTGTAACCGAAGTCGCCCTCGCCCTCACGTACCTTGTTGACTACGACAGCACCCTCGCCACCGGCGTTGGCTACAATCTGGCGCAGAGGCTCCTCAATGGCGCGGCATACGATATTGATACCAGTCTGCTCATCGGCGTTGTCGCCCTTGAGATCCTTGAGGTCCTGCTGGGCACGGATATAGGTGGTACCACCACCGACAACGACACCTTCCTCGATGGCTGCACGAGTAGCGCAGAGTGCGTCGTCAACGCGGTCCTTCTTCTCCTTCATCTCAACCTCAGAGTTGGCACCCACATAGAGCACTGCTACACCGCCAGCCAACTTGGCCAGACGCTCCTGCAGCTTCTCCTTGTCGTAAGAACTCTTGGTGGCAGCAATCTCGTTCTTGATCTGAGCCACGCGGTCCTTGATGTTCTCCTTGGCGCCGTGACCGTTGACAATAGTGGTATTGTCCTTGGTTACATTGACCTTGTCGGCAGAGCCCAGCATTTCGAGGGTAGCCTGCTCCAGCTTGAGTCCCTTCTCCTCGCTGATGACTACACCACCGGTAAGTACGGCGATATCCTCGAGCATGGCCTTGCGACGGTCGCCAAAGCCAGGAGCCTTGACAGCGCATATCTTCAAGCCACCACGCAGACGGTTGACAACCAGAGTGGTGAGAGCCTCAGAGTCTACATCCTCGGCGATAACCAGCAATGGACGGCCGCTCTCAGCAGCAGGCTGCAGGATAGGCAGGAAGTCCTTGAGGTTGGATATCTTCTTGTCGTAGATGAGGATATATGGATTCTCCATAACGCACTCCATCTTGTCGGCATCTGTCATGAAATAAGGTGAGAGATAACCGCGGTCAAACTGCATACCCTCTACGACACCGATATTGGTATCACGGCTCTTGCTCTCTTCGATAGTGATTACACCGTCCTTGCTGACCTGACGCATAGCATCGGCGAGCAGCTTGCCAATCTCAGGGTCGTTGTTGGCAGAAACGGTAGCCACCTGCTCAATCTTGTCGTAGTTGTCGCCAACCACCTCGGCATTGGCCTTGATGTGCTCTACCACCTTAGCAACAGCCTTGTCGATACCGCGCTTCAAATCCATAGGATTGGCACCGGCGGTAACGTTCTTCAGACCCTCGTTGACGATAGCCTGAGTAAGGATGGTGGCAGTAGTAGTACCATCACCAGCATCGTCGCCAGTCTTGGAAGCCACGCTCTTAACGAGCTGGGCACCGGTGTTCTGGAACTTGTCCTCGAGCTCCACCTCCTTGGCAACGGTAACACCGTCCTTGGTAATCTGGGGAGCACCAAACTTCTTCTCGATAACTACATTACGACCCTTAGGACCGAGAGTTACCTTTACTGCATTGGCCAACTGGTCAACACCCTGCTTGAGCAGGTCACGGGCATCTGTATTGAACTTGATATCTTTAGCCATGATTCTATTTCCTTTCTTATAGTTATAAATGAAAACGGTAAATACTAATTATTCCTCAACAACAGCGAGCACGTCGCTCTGGCGCATCATCAGATACTTTTCGCCGTCATACTCAATTTCGGTACCTGCATACTTGCCATAAAGTACCACATCACCTGCCTTGAGTATCATGGCATCATCCTTGGTGCCCTGACCTACGGCTACGACCTTGCCACGCTGTGGCTTCTCTTTAGCTGTATCGGGAATAATGATTCCACCTACTTTTTCCTCGGCTGGTGCGGGAAGAACCAGCACTCTGTCTGCTAATGGTTTAAGTTTCATAATCTAATATTTTTAAGAGATTTATATTTTTTATTTTATCAATCTGCCATCTTGTCTGCCAAAACTGTGCCAATCCTGTCAGTCATGACAAAAAAAATAACAATTCACTGCATTTTTATGGGTAGCTTGTCAGCATTGCTTCTAATTGTGTCACATTTTGGCGTCCGCAATGGCAGTATTCACAGGCATCACTGCCTGCTCCGCACCGCCTGCCCGCAAAGAAAAAGAGGGAAAAAGTTGGCAAGTCGCGATATTATCCGTAAATTTGCGAATATATATCTTAACCACCTATACTCTCACGACTATGGCCCAAAACTATAAGAACATCAAAATCTTTATCAGCAGCACGTTCTGCGATATGGATGCCGAGCGCGACGCCATCATGAACCGCGTATACCCAGCAGTGGCACAAGCGTTGGCTCCCAAACACATCCACGTAGACTTCATCGACCTGCGCTGGGGCGTAAGTACCCAGCAGATAGCCGAAAACGAGCGCGAGAACCATGTGCTGCGCGAGTGCATAGACAGCATCAACGAGTCGAGACCGTTCTTCATAGGACTCTTAGGCGACAGATACGGTTGGGTTCCATCGCAAGAGAGTTGGGACTGCATCATCGACGGCATGAGTGACCATGAAAAGCAGTTCATCAACCAAGACACAGCCGAAGCCCGTAGTGTGACAGAGCTGGAAATGCTCTTCGGTTCGCTCATAGACAGTGATAATCTGCATCGCAGTCTGTTCTGCTTCCGCAACCCTGCGGTATATGAACACATGGACAAAGAACACCTATTTATATATATACAGGACGACGAAAACGCGCAAAGCCATCTGGCCAGACTCAAGAAGCACATCATCGAAACCATGTCGAGCCACCAGCTCAAGCGCAATGTATGCCAATATGATTGTCAATGGGACGGCAACCGCCTGTGCGGCATGGACGGACTGGTGGACTTCCTCACCCAAGCGATTGTCCAGGAGATAGAACTCTATGAGTGTGAGAGCGAAGAGGGAAACCCCGAGAATGAATACGACTCGACTGCCGCGCGCTTTGATGCCATCATGGACCACCATGACGCCAACTTCTGCGGGCGCGAAGACTTCGTCGCCAACCTTACCGATGTGGTAGCCACCACCCAAGCCAAAGCCATCATGCTGACAAGCCATTATGGTCTGGGCAAGACTGCCCTACTCTCCCACTGGTATCGGCAGCTGTGCAAGGACGACCGATTTCTGCCCTACATCTACTTTGCCGACCGTCAAGGCAATCATGGCAAAGTGGAAATGCCACTGAAATACTGGTTAGCTGATGAGCGTACCGGTGCCACGCAACGTTTCGGCGCTGAATCCCAATACGAATTGGGGTTGCTGGCCAACAAACTGGAAGAAGCCACTGCGGCTGACAGTCGGCGCAAACTGCTCATCATCGACGATATACACCTGCTGGACAACTTCCACAAATGGTTTGACCCTCAGCTCTTCGCCGACGAGACACTGATAATATGTACAGCCGACAGCGAACAAGCCCCTCGTTTCGAGCATCTGTGCGACAACATTTATCTATTGCCTCCGTTGAGCACGGACACTGCGCGACAGCTCGTCGAGACACGACTGCAGCGGGTAGGCAAACAACTGCAACCCGCCGTGATGGAAACTCTGCTGAACAAACAAGAGGGGAAAGTAAAGCCAGCCGGCATACCGCTATGGAGCGTGATGATGACCAGACAGCTGGTCTTGCTCGACGGCAACTACTTTGCCCAGCAGCGCAAACGCCAAGAAGAGGATGCCGAACTCAAGATACAGAACTCTCTGATAGACATCATCGCACAGGCGCCTATATATCCCGAGCAGCTATTCATGACTTGCGTAGAGTCGGCTGCCACATTTGTAGACAGGCAGTTCGTCTTGGACGTGCTGCGCTTCATCGCCATCACCGAATTCGGAATCCGTCCGCAAGACCTGAAGGCACTGATGGGCGAGAAATGGGACAACCTGAAATTTGCCGAACTCAAACGCCACATGGGAAGTCTGCTGGCAATCGATGAAGAGAGCGGCACGATAGACTTTGCTTACAGTAATTTCAGAAGCGAGATATACATCCAAGCCGGAGAGCAGCTCGCTCCCTACTTCGCCGCACTTATCACTCATCTGGGCGACATCTCTAAAAACGAGATTGACAACAACATCATTGGCAACGAGATACCCTATCTTGCGGTAAAATATGCCACTGCCGCCGTAATGGACTACATTCTTGTCAACGACCGCGGTCATCTGCGCGACAAGAGCGCCCGTGCACTGGCAGACCTGACATTCAGAAAGTCACAAGTGGTAAAAGCATGGATGGAACTGGCAGCAGAGCGAAAGCCCAAGGAGACGATAGCGCTTGCCACCCAGATTATAAGAACCCACATGGGCTGCCGGCACTACACCGCCGCGGCCACGGTCTCCTCATGGGTTATACCCAAGATAGACAGTGGAAAACTGGACCAGGAGGCACGCCGCGACTACTATACCTTGGTAGTTCTCTATATGGAGTCGCTCTATCAGACGGGGCAATATGAGAATGCCGCACATCTGTCAAACCATCTGCTGTCAGAGTGCTACAACGAGCTGGACAACCCAGACTACTACGAGATATGCGGCATGGCAATTCTGGTAAAGACACGCATCGAAAGCAAGAACCCCAACGAGCATACCCTGGGGTGGGCTGCGAAGGGCAACGACCTGATGGACCGTCTGGTGCTGGAAATGCAACAGGTGCAGATGATTACTTACCTGCGCGAGTTGAGCGAGATATATCTCACCATCCCAGGAGTAAACGAGCCAGAAGCGGAAAACAGGGCACAGTTTGTGGATGATTACCTGTCGGCTCCGCAATGGATGTACCATCTATACTTTATGATTGCACCGCTGAGGAAATATGCTGAAATGCTGGAGCAGCATGACGATTTCGCCGCTGCCATCCTACTCCAACAGGCTGATGACTACGAGCAGACCCTGCTCAACGCCTATCCCGACAATCCCCTCTTCAATGGAAACTGCACTATCCCCTGTGAACAAGACGGGCACGAGCCCGACAGCCTCTCCCGTAATTTCCCTGAGAGTCTGAACCACTACTACAGCCAGAAGAACCCGTCGATAGAAGACACGCTCAAGCTGCAGATTGCCTTTTATCGTATGTGCAGCCATACCGAATGGAAACTGAAAGAAAACAGAAATCGTGGAGACAAAGAGCAAGAACTGCATGAGTTGCAGAGACTCAGCCTCGACATAAACCATATGCAAGCTACAGGTGTAACATCACCGTTGGTCATGATGGGCTATTCGTTGGCAAACAGCTGCATGGCCTACTACTACGAACAAATGGGCGACAAACAAAACATGATGTATCACAACAAGCAGCATGAATACGCACTGTGCGAAGCCTACAGTCTCTATCCCAACATCGCAGAACTGAAGCGCCGCTATGCTGCCGCGATTGACGAGACCGGTCGCCTCTTCCTGATGCTGTATGACAACTTCAAGGCAGCCGAAAAGTGCTACGCCAAGGCCAACGAGATGTTTGCCCAGCTCTTTGAGCAATCGCAGGAGGGAACACTCGTGGACGATATGGCGCTGAGTACCTACAATCTTACGACCATCTATCTGATGCAGAAGGACTATAACAAGGTGTGCGATACGTCGGCGAGGCTGCTGTCTATACCGCAAATAGAAAGCCGCATCGGACAGCAGGACTTCTTGGCTGGCATCTACGAAAATCTGTCAATGGCAAAACTCGCCATGGGCGACTCTACTGCGGCCAAGGAATACCAACTCGCAGCCAAAGACATCTACAAGCGTCTGCTCGAGGAGCATCCAGACAACGAGAAATACATGAGAGACGTGGCAATAAGTTGTATACGCCAGACCGAGCTGCTTATGTCTATCGGCGGAAAGGTGGATGATGCCATCGCCGAAATCAACGAGGGCGAGGATATGCTGCAACGGGTGCTGACTCTCATCCCCAACTCGCCCAAGGCCATCAACAACTATATAGGTCTGCTGTCGTGTAAGACAAAGCTGTATATACGACTGCACAACAGCGACAGGATGATAGAGGCATACGACAAGTTTGAGGCACTTACCCTCAGAAATATTATCGAGACACGAAATCCACTGCACATCCCGCTCATGCTCAGCGAGATGGAATCGTTTGTCGTCACCGCACAACAGGCCAAGTGGGAGGAGATGGCACATGCCTTCATGGAAGTAAAACAGCAAACGCTGAAGCACCTGGTAGAAAACCGTCTGATAAAGCCGCAATAGTCCAAAGGCACCCTGGGGAATAAGAAAAACCGGCACAGCAATGATGAGTTTGACAAAAAATGAGTAATTTTGCAACATATTATTAGCATTGAGAATATGGAACTGAGACAACTCAAATACTTTCTGAAACTTGCCGAGACTCTGAACTTCTCTTCGGCTGCCAAGGAGCTGTTTATTACCCAAAGCACGCTGTCGCAACAAATTCTCAATCTCGAACGCGAATTTGACCAACCTCTCTTCGTACGCAACAGCCACGAGGTGCAGCTCACTGAGGCTGGGCGGCTGCTTATGCCCCATGCCCAAGAAAGCATCAATGCTGCCGAAAACTGCATAACTCTTGTGCAGGAACTCAAGCACATGCTTGTGGGCGAATTAAATGTAGGAGTGACCTTCTCTTTCAGCAATATCATGGCCGAGACCATGGCTGAGTTTCTGAAGAAATATCCCAATGTCAAGCTCAATGTATGCTATGACTCCATGGCTGTGCTTATGGAGAAACTGCAGCACCATGACCTGGATCTGGTTCTGGCGTTCAAGCCCCTAAAGACCGACAACCGCATCGACAGCGAGGTCTTGTTTCATACGCACGCTTCGGCAATAGTCAATGAGTTTCACCCACTGGCCCGCCAGTCGAAAGTGACGCTGGAAGAATTGCAGAAATATGGATTGGCGCTGCCCGCGATAGGCTTGCAGGCTCGCAACGCTTTTGAGAAGGTGATTGAAGGCAATGACATCACCTTCAAAATCAAATCGGAAATCAACAACGTGAACCTCCTGTTCAAGCTCGTCAAACAGACCAATTATGTGACCGTGCTGGCAGCATCGACCGTCATCGGCGAGAGCGGCGTCTGCGCCATTCCGATAGACCTGCCCGAAGCCGACATGGAAGGATGTATCCACACTATGAAGAACGGATATACGAAGAATGCCGCACGCGAGTTTATCAATATGCTACACCCCCCCGCAACTCTGTGGAAAGAAATAACCCTGCCCAATGGATAAATCACATTGAGCAGGGTTATACCTTATTATATATAGATGACTGTATAGGGAAGCAGACTTAATCCATACGATTCCGATAGTCTTCGTAGGAGAACTGGCGCAGCACTTCCAATTCATTGTCGGTATGCAACAGGGCTATCGACGGATGGCTGATGCCATTGAACATACAGGTCTTGACTGTGGTATAATGCAGCATATCCTCAAAGATAACATTCTCGCCTACTTGCAGTTCATGGTCAAACTGCCACATTCCCATAAAATCGCCCGACAGACAACTGTTTCCTCCGATACGACAAACATGAGGAAGGGATGCGTCGGCATCCATGGGCAAGGAATGAGCTCCACGTATTTCAGGTTGGTAAGGCATCTCGAGACAGTCGGGCATATGGCAGGTAAAGCTGACATTGACAATAGCTGTACGGATGCCCTTATTCTCAACCACATCTACCACTTGCGACACCAATGGTCCTGTCTGCCAACCGAAAGCGCTACCCGGCTCAAGTATGACATGAAGATGGGGATAGCGGGCATGGAAGCCTTGAAGCAAACGTATAAGCCTGTCGACATCATAGTCGGCGCGGGTCATAAGATGGCCACCACCGAAGTTAATCCACTCAATCTGCGGGAACCACTTGGCGAATTTCTCCTCGATATGCACCAAGGTGCGCTCAAAGACATCAGGTCCGCTCTCACAATGGCAATGACAATGGAAGCCACGGATATCGGACGGAAGAGTGGCAGGAAGTGCGTCGGCCATAACACCAAACCGGGTGCCTGGCGCACAAGGATTATAGAGGGCAGTACCCACCTCAGAATACTCGGGGTTGACACGAAGTCCCAGCTGGATGGTAGAGTCTATCTCCCTGACCCGCTCATGATAACGGGAGTACTGAGAAAGAGAATTGAAGGTAAGATGGCTGGAGCAACGGGCGATATCATCAATTTCATAATCGGTATATGCAGGCGAATAAGTATGCGCGCGCGCGCCGAACTCATGAAAAGCCAGCATAGCTTCGCCCAAAGAACTGGCTGTAGTCGAAGAGATATATTCACGGAATATAGGGAAAGTCTTCCATAGAGCGTAGGCTTTGAACGCCAATATAATCTCCACGTCGGCTTCGGAAGCCACACGCTGTATCAGCGCCAGATTTCTACGCAGTCTCTCTTCCTCCAGAATGTACATTGGGCGATGGATTTCGCCATATGTCAGTCTATTTACCTTCATCACAGTCTTAACCTAAGTCTATATTTTGGTGCAAAGTTAATTTTTTATTTGATTATAATTGCAGATTTAATGGTTTTTTCATACATTTGCATCGTAAAAACGAATGCAGATGAAACTAGTCATAATGACCAAGTCCACTTTTTTTGTGGAAGAAGACAAAATACTAGCCAGCCTCTTTGATGAAGGTATGGACAATTTGCACCTTTTCAAGCCAGGTTCATCGCCCATGTATTCTGAGCGTCTGCTCACATTACTCCCTAAAGATTTTTATAAGAAGATAACCGTCCACGAGCATTATTATTTGAATAATGAGTACCGTCTGGGCGGTATACATATAGACAACCCTGCCGACATTGCCCCCAAAGGATTCAAGGGTCAGCTGGGGCGTACATGTTCAGACCTGAGCATGTTGCGACAGATGAAGAAGGAAAGCAACTACGTCTTTCTGAAGAATGTCTTCGACTGTATGGAATTCCCGGAAGAGAAATCCAACTTCAATCTTAATCAATTGGAGGATGCGGCCAAAGCCGGGTTGATAGACAAGAAAGTATATGCCTTGGGAGGAATGAGTCTGGAAAGGATTCGCATTGCCAAAGCCTTAGGTTTCGGTGGTGTAGTGATATGCGGAGACCTGTGGAACAGATTTGACATACACAACCAGATTGATTTCAAAGAGCTGATTGGTCACTTTCAGCGTTTACGCAAAGCAACGAACTGATAAAAACCACTTGTATAATTAAAATAACGCATAAAAATGAGTGAGAAAAACTCTTTTTTGGTGTTCTCGGGAACAAACACGAGATACCTTGCAGAAAAAATCTGCGCAAGTCTGAATTGCCAGTTGGGTAACCTTATCATTACCAAATTCTCTGACGGCGAGTTTGCTGTATCGTACGAAGAGTCTATCCGTGGTCGTGATGTATTCCTGGTGCAGAGTACATTCCCCAACTCTGACAATCTGATGGAGTTGTTGTTGATGATAGACGCAGCCAAGCGCGCATCGGCAAGACACATCAATGCGGTAATTCCCTACTTCGGATGGGCACGTCAGGACCGCAAAGACAAGCCACGCGTAAGCATTGGCGCCAAACTTGTGGCCGACCTGCTGAGTTGTGCCGGTGTAGACCGCGTCATAACAATGGATTTGCACGCCGACCAGATTCAGGGTTTCTTCGACGTACCCGTAGACCACCTCTACGCATCTGGCGTCATCCTCCCCTACCTGCAGAGCTTGAAACTCAAGGAAATGGTTATCGCCTCTCCCGACGTAGGTGGCTCAAAGCGCGCCAACTCGTATGCCAAATATCTGGGCTGTCCACTGGTGCTGTGCAACAAGACCCGCGCAAGAGCCAATGTGGTAGAAAGCATGCAGATTATCGGTGATGTGAAAGACAAGAATGTCATCATCGTTGACGATATGGTTGACACCGCAGGTACCATTACCAAGGCTGCCAACATCATGAAGGAAGCCGGCGCAGCCAGCGTGAGAGCCTGTGCTTCACACTGCGTAATGAGCGGCCCCGCCAGCGACCGCGTACAGCAGTCCGAACTGGAAGAGATTGTATTTACAGACTCTATCCCCTACACCAACCGCTGCTCCAAGGTAAAGCAGCTGTCTGTAGCTGATATGTTTGCAGAGACCATACGTCGTGTGGTTGAAAACGAAAGCATCTCTTCACAGTATCTGTTATAATGAAGATAACTTATAAGACACTACTTATTGGAGTGGCAACCGTCTTGTTTATGGGCGGTTGTCACTCCAATGCGTCTAAGGCCCCTGTCGAAAGCAGTGTAGCGAAAGACACGATAGCCAACGTACAACTCTATGACCTGCAGCGCAACACCGCCAACCTCTATGACGAGATAAGCAAGAACAAACTTACCGTAATAGACTTCTGGGCATCCTGGTGTGGTCCTTGCCGTATGGAGGCGCCCAACCTGATAGAGATATACAACGACTATATGGACAAGGGGCTGGGATTTGTCGGCATCTCGCTTGACGGCGAATACAAGAAGTGGACGGAAGGCATCGAACAGTTGCAATTGCCATGGCCGCAATACTCGGATCTCAGACAATGGGATGACACTCTGGCAAGAATATATAACATTGAAAGTATTCCACACACTATCATCGTCAACAGCAAAGGCGAGATTCTGGCCCAAGGACTGAGAGGCGATGAGTTGAGACGCTTTATCGACACCCAACTATAAAACGCGGAGTATGGCTGTATCCATGATAATAGCCATAATGCAAAATATACAAAGAGAAAAGGAGACATTCGCCACATTCGGCGATTGTCTCCTTTTCTCTTTATTGTCCAGTCCGTGCTATTTGATAATTTCGGCTATAGCTTTAGCCATCTCGGCCGCACCTTTGGCTGACGGATGTACGCCATCGCTCAACATAAACTCCGGCTTGGAAGTCATACGCTCGCGAATGTCTATAATCTCACACTTGTTCTTCTTGGCCAACTTGCGGATAATGGGGATAACCTCGTTTTCAATCACCGTATTATTGATGTCATTCGGATTGACCATCTTGTTGGAAGCAACCAAGGGAAGCATCAGATAAATCTTAGGAGAAGAAGGCAGACGCTTCAGGCTGTCTATCATCTGCTGCATATCATGGGCAAACTCCTTTCCATATTGCCAGTTATGGGCTTTGGAATCATTGGTACCCAACTTAATGATGGCAATATTGGGATTGAAATCAAGAGCCTCACGCCATGCCTGCTCCTTCATATAAGGATGGTCACCCTTGTTGAGCATGGTACGGGCGCCGACGCCATAATTCTCCACATGATAGCCTTCGCCAAGCAAATTCTGCATTTGGGCAGGATAGCCAAACTGAGAGCGCATATCAATACCCGAACCGTCGGTGATGCTATTACCGATACAAGCTACACGGACGGCATCGCGGCGATGACTGGGCAACTGGTTGAGCCATGAGGTAAGATTGCCAAGCATCTCATCGTGATACTTGAACTTGGAATTAAATCCAAATCCATGTCCACCAGAGGGATAAATATAAAGCGCGCATTTGCCACCCTTGGAACGCATGGCAGAATAATAAGCCACGGCATTGGTCACAGGAGGAACGCTCACATCGTCATTGGCCAACAAGAGAATGGCGGGCGGAGTAAGATGACGCTGCACATGGAGCTGATTGCTGAATTCCTTGACGAGCTCTGGATTATGCCATTCCTTTCCCAACAGGTTTTTAGCCGAACCGGCATGGCCTTTCTTCTCGTCCATCGAGATGACGGGATAGAAAAGGATGGAGAAATTGGGACGATGGGCGAAATCGGCATGGGTAGAGATAGTCGAAGCAAGATGTCCGCCAGCCGAAGAGCCCATGATTCCGACATCATAGGGATTGACATGCCATACATCAGCACTATCGCGCACCATTTTCATGGCAGCCATAGCATCGCCGATGGGAAGCTGACGGTTACCATGTGGCAAACGATACTTCAACACAAAGCAGGCTATTCCCTGCTGATTGAAATACTCTGCCCAGTCGGTGCCTTCATGCTGCATAGCCACAATCCAGTAGGCTCCACCAGGGCAGATTACCACGGCACGACCGGTGGCCTTCTCTGCAGAAGGAAGAAAACAACTGAGGGTGGCCTTGCCATCCTCGCTCACCGGCACTACAAACGAACGGCTCGTAGATTGAGCCTTGACCATTATCGCACATAAAGCGATGAGAATGAATAAATAAACTCTTTTCATTGTTTTGTTAGATTATCTTGTTATTCTTTATTTTCATGGATATTACGCTCCTCGCCCACACCCTAATAACGATGCCCAAGCGGAAGATGCCGCCAAAGGCAATTGGGCACAAGGCGCCAAAAGAACACCAAAAGGCGATAACGCCAATCGATAACCACCACATGGCGCCGACGGTATATGCTGCGGACGATGTGGCGAGCCACCACTTCAGGCTTCATCTTCATGGGAAAGGCAGAACCGGCAATGAGCGCAGTGTCAACAAAACCAGGACGGATGTCAGTAAACCGAATGGGGAGTCGCTGGGAATAAGCCAACTGCTCCAAAGCCTGGATATAGGTATTCTGAAAGGCTTTGGTCGCACTGTAGGAAGGCGCCGGAGCAAGTCCTTTCACACCAGCTATCGAAGAGATACCGGCAATATGCCCTCCCCCATGCGTTTTCATATACTGAAAGGCAACATTGACAAGCCGGCAAAATCCCACCGCATTGGTATTGACGGTATTCATCTCTATCTGCGACTCCAAATCAAGGTTCTGCGAGCCGATACCAGCCGCATGGAAGTACAGGTCGACACCACCAAGGCGGTCTATAAGTGCCAAAAGACGGTCAGGCGCATCAGGCATGGTGACATCGCACAGCGCATAGTCAACACGGTCATCAGCCATATCGCGAAGAGAGACAAGAGGCTGTTCTCTACGCGCCATAAGCCCCACTTGCCATCCATCACGGATAAGACGGCATGCCACTTCACGGCCAATACCCGATGAAGCTCCTACTATTATTGCCTTTTTCATCGTAACAAAATTACGAAAAATAGATGGAAAACAGAGAAAAACTGCAGATTATTTGTTTTTTCACGCGATTTCTACTATTTTTGCATTATATTTATATATTATAATAGGTATATCACACATAAATATGAATAGTTTTATAAAACAAGTATTGGCTACGGTAGTGGGCATTATGCTTTTCTTCCTCATTACCGGCGTTATTGCCACTATGAGCTTGGTGGGAATGATTGCATCAAGCGAAGCGACAAAGAATGTAAAGGAAAACTCTGTCCTGGTCATCAATCTCTCTGGCGTGATGAAAGAACGCAGCCAAGATAATGTCCTCAACAAGCTGACAAGAAATGCCACCGGCAATCCTGGTCTGGAGAACACCTTAGCCGCCATTAAGAAAGCCAAAGACAACAAAGATGTCAAAGGCATTTATCTGGAAGCAGGCCTGTTCAGCACCGACTTTGCCTCGCTCCAGGAACTTCGACAGGCTCTGGCCGATTTCCGCAAAAGCGGCAAGTGGATTGTTGCTTATGGCGAAACCTATACACAAGGTACATATTATCTGGCATCGGTTGCCAACAAAGTATATCTCAATCCCCAAGGCAGTCTGGACTGGCATGGCATCGCTGCAGAGCCTATGTTTGTCAAAGACCTGCTTGCCAAGTTTGGCGTCAAGATGCAGGTGGTAAAGGTAGGCAAATACAAGAGTGCCACAGAAATGTACACCGAAGACAAGATGAGCGACGCCAACCGCGAACAAGTCAAGAGATATATCGATGGCCTCTGGGGCAATATGTGCAAGGCGGTGTCAACGAGCAGAAGCATAAGCGTGGACAAGCTCAATGAATACGCAGACAACATGTTGCTCTTTGATGACCAGAAAACACTGATTAACCGCGAGCTCATCGACGGCCTGCTCTATACTGACCAAGTGAAGGGCGTAGTCAAGAGCATGCTGAAGATAGACAGCGACGAGTCTATCAACCAGATTTCCGTTGCGGATATGGGCAATGTCAAGGAATCTTCTACCGATGGAGAAGAGATTGCCGTTTATTATGCCTACGGCAACATTGTCAACACCCCACTTGAGGCATCAGGAGGCCTGTTGGGCAACGACGACTACATCGTAGCCACCGACGTGTGCAAAGACCTGCAGAAACTTGCCGACGACGAAGATGTCAAAGCCGTTGTATTGCGCATCAACTCTGGAGGCGGCAGCGCTTATGCCTCTGAGCAGATGTGGCACCAGATAGAGATGCTCAAGAAGAAGAAACCAGTGGTAGTATCTATGGGTGGAATGGCCGCATCGGGTGGCTACTACATGAGCTGCAACGCCAACTGGATTGTGGCTGAGCCGACTACACTCACCGGAAGTATCGGAATCTTCGGCGTCATCCCAGACCGAAGCCAACTGCTCACGCAGAAGTTGGGCATAAAGTTTGACGAGGTCAAGACCAACAAGAACTCCACATTCGGCAGCAGCGCCCGCCCGATGAATGCAGACGAGCAGGCCATACTGCAGAGTTATATCAATCGCGGCTATTCCCTCTTCCTCAAACGCGTAGCCGACGGCAGAAAGATGAAGGTTGAGCAAGTGAATGAGATTGCACAGGGCCATGTCTATCTCGGTCAGGATGCCATAGGTCTGAAACTGGTAGACGAATTGGGCGGAATAGACCAAGCCATTGCCAAAGCTGCAAAGCTCGCCAAACTGGACCAATACTATACAAGCAGCTATCCCGGCGAGCCCGACTTCCTTGCGGCTCTGCTTACCGACGTACAGGAAGGCAACTATCTTGACGAGCAGATGCGTGCTGGACTTGGCGAATACTATGAGCCATTCAAGCTCCTCAAGAGCCTGAACAAGATGGATGTCATCCAAGCCCGTATGCCCTTTTACATGAATCTGAGATAACAATGAGAACCGAAGGAGATTTTATCAAAATCAACGAATGGCTTTCACCGCTAAGCTGGCTCTACGGCTTAGGGGTGAAATTCCGCAATCTGCTGTTTGATACCGGCGTATTGAAATCACAGTCGTTTAACACGCCGGTTATCTCCGTAGGCAATATCACCGTAGGCGGTTCCGGTAAGACACCACATGTGGAATACCTGATACGACTGCTGCAAGACTACGTGCCCGTCACCGTATTGTCACGTGGATACAAGCGCAAGACCAAAGGCTACCAACTGGCCAACGCCCACTCTACCATGAGTGACATCGGCGACGAACCGTATCAGATGAAGATGAAGTTTGACTCTATACACATTGCTGTAGATGCCAAACGCACACGAGGAATAGCACATATCATCAACGACAAGGAGACACGCGACACCGGAGCCATCCTCCTTGACGATGCCTACCAGCACCGCTATGTGAAACCGGGCATCAACATTCTGTTGGTCGACTACCACCGACTCATCATCTACGACCGTCTGCTTCCTGCAGGCCGACTCAGAGAGCCTGCCACCGAGAAGAAGAGAGCAGACATCGTGATTGTCACCAAATGTCCGAAGGACCTGAAGCCAATGGAATACAGGGTGCTGACCAAGGCTATGAATCTGTTCCCGTTCCAGGAACTCTACTTCACCACCATCGACTATGACAACCTGAAGGGAATATACAACGGCAAAAGCCTAAGCCTGAAGGAAATAGCCAACAAGAAGATTGTCTTGCTCACAGGCATTGCATCTCCCAAACAAATTGTCACAGACCTGTCTCCGCTCTGCAACAGCATAATCCCTATTACCTTCGGCGACCACCACGCCTTCACAGACAAGGATATCGAGTATATCAACCAGCGCTATCAGGAGGTAGACGGCGACAAGGTGATTGTAACCACAGAGAAGGATGCGACCCGCCTGACAGAGATAGAGGGACTCAGCGAGGAAATCAAGTCGAATATCTATGTACTCCCTATCCATGTCACTTTTATGCTCGGACAAGGAGAAAAATTCAACCATAAGATTCTGAGTTACGTACGCAAGAACTCCCGTAATGCCAAGTTGCTCAAGGCCAAAAACGAGCAGCCTGCCAAAAACAGCAGCAAGCCCGTCAACAAGCCACGGACCATAAGTTTCAAGAACAATTGATTCGCGTACGCAATGCCAATTCCCGGCACAGGACTACTATAACTAATGATTAAACGTTCATAAACAATAATGACTGATATTTCAAAACTGGGTGAGTTTGGACTTATCGACAGACTCACCAAAGACATCAAGCCCAAAAACGATTCAACAATCTACGGTGTAGGCGACGACTGCGCCGTACTCAATTATCCCGACACCAGAGTACTGACCACAACAGACATGCTGATGGAAGGCGTCCATTTTGACCTGACCTACATCACCATGCAGCAGTTAGGCTACAAGGCTGCTATGGTCAACCTCAGTGATGTCTTTGCCATGAATGGCAGTCCGCGACAGCTGCTGGTCAGTCTGGCAGTAGACAAGCGTTTCGATGTAGAAAGCATCGACGACTTTTACACCGGCCTCAGACAAGCCTGCGACAAGTGGAATGTAGATATCATAGGTGGAGACACCACCTCTTCGCGCACCGGTCTTGCCATAAGCATCACCTGCATCGGCGAAGCACAGGAAAAGGACATCGTCTATCGCAACGGGGCTTCAGAGACCGACATCATCTGCGTGAGTGGTGACCTGGGGGCCGCCTATATGGGTTTGCAGCTGCTTGAACGCGAGAAGAACATCTTCTACGAGCAATACGATGCTCTGTCACAGAAGGTAAAGAAAGCCGAAAAGAGCGGTGACAAAGATGCGCTGAAAGCCCTCAGCAGCGAGGAAGAGGCACTGCGCATGTATCAGCCCGATTTTGCCGGCAAAGAATACATCATTGACCGACAGCTGCGCCCCGAAGCCCGCGGTGACATCATGGCCCAACTGCACGAAGCCAACATACACCCCACGGCGATGATGGATATCTCCGACGGACTAAGCAGCGAGATACTGCACATCTGCAACCAAAGCCATTGCGGGTGTCGTATCTATGAGAACAAGATACCTATCGACTACCAGACTGCAGTCATGGCTGAAGAACTGAATATGAACGTGACGACCTGCGCACTCAATGGTGGCGAAGACTACGAACTGTTGTTCACTGTTCCCATTGGCGACCACGAGAAGCTGAATGGAATGGACAACATCAAGCAGATAGGCTACATTACTAAAGAAAGCCTGGGAAAAATGCTCATTACAAGAGATGGAAATGAGTTTGAACTAACAGCCCAGGGATGGAACCCACTTAAACATTAATTCACATTTAAGCCCTATAATGCCGTTTTTAACGCTGCATTTGTTAACAAAGTGAAATTCGGAATTATTTTCTTAGGCATTATGCTTGTAGTTCCAGAAAATGTTGTACCTTTGCACACGCAAACAAGAAACAACGATGGTGCCATAGCTCAGTTGGTAGAGCAAAGGACTGAAA
>UMBZ01008281.1_pt1 | contig 23739 bp, 17 predicted proteins | sample 1964091 | NCBI WGS metagenome assembly UMBZ01 (sample SAMEA4835954, study PRJEB28245) | human gut metagenome | biome: gut microbiome; material: fecal sample | place: Denmark | collected 2008
ACTGCGCAAGTGGGAGAGTAGGTAGTCGCCGTCTTGGTTCCCCCTTACGACATTCAGTTGTGAGGGGAATTTTTTTATGCCCTGACGGGTGGATTTTGTTTTCTATCAAAAAAAACTAAAAAAAAGGATTAGTCTGCTGTCTTATCAGACATATCCGCTATTTTTGTAGAAAATATAACCTATAATTATGAAAAAAAGTATTTTAGCACTGTTTATGTGCGTAGCATGTTTTTCTGGAGCATTCGCTCAGCAGAAATATCATGTGTCGGGTAATGCTTCGGCAGAATTGAACGGAAAGTCTGTATACTTATATGATGTAGCTAATCGTCGTCCGGTTGCTATTGATAGTACTCAGGTAAAAGATGGTAAACTCGCAATGTCTGGTCAATTAGCCACTCCAAGATTTGTTTCTTTGTCTATCCCGGCTACGCACAGCTCAGTAACTGTATATCTTGACGAAACTCCTATTACTTTCGACCTGACAGGCAAGACTCCTATTTATAAAGGTTCTGCCGTTAATAACTTGTTGTCTGAATTCGCTCAGAAGATAGCTCCTATTAATGAACTGTCAAAGCAGCTGAATGAAGATTATATCGCGATGAAAAAGAAAGGCGAGATATCGAAAGAACAAATGGAGGAACTCTATAGACGTGATGACGAAATTATTTCTCAGCAAAAGAAAATCGTAGTCGATATAATAAAGGCTAATCCGGATAATCTGGCAGCAGCTTATCTGTTGGAGATGAATCATATGGATTTGGATTACGATGTATTGGTGCAATTGATGGCTTTGCAAGGATCTATTCGCAATACATCGCAGTATCAGAGAGTAGCCAAATATGTAGAGGCAACAAAGAGAGCGCAGGTAGGTCAGCCATTTACTCATTTCGATATGGCCGATGTTGACGGTAAGATGCATAACACAAAAGAGTTTGTAGGCAATGGTAAATATGTTCTCGTTGATTTTTGGGCAAGCTGGTGTGGACCATGCCGTGCCGAGATGCCGAATGTGAAGAAGGCATACGATACTTATAAAGATAAAGGTTTCGATATATTAGGCATTTCTTTGGACGGAAAGAAAGAAGCTTGGGTAAAAGCCATTAATGATTTAGGATTGACTTGGAATCACTTGAGCGATTTGAAAGCGTGGAAATGCGAAGCTGCCGGCCTTTATGGAGTTCGCGGCATTCCGTTTATGCTGTTAGTTGGACCTGATGGCAAAATCGTAGCTCAGAATTTGCGTGGCGAAGCCTTGCAAAAGAAGCTTGAAGAAGTATTGAAATAAGATATAAGTCCTTAATAAACGGGGAGAGGTATTTAGAGTGCGAGACGAACAGTTCGTCATTTATCTGAAGGTCGGAAATCTCCGATTGTAGCATTATGGTAATATGAAAAGAGCTGTCCGTCTTGTTTCTTGTAATGAATTTATTTTGTTCTTATGATTTTTTGCAAATTAAAAAAGAATTTCTGGATAAAATAAATTATTCTTTGTATCTTTGTCGCCCGATTTATATAGTAATGCGAATTGGGAAAGCTTAGTAAATATAAGATAGAACTTAGGAATATGCGTGAAAACTCGGCTCATTATGAGTTTGAGTTGGATAACGAATTCTTTGCGAGTATTGATGCTCCTGAAATACAGAAAGGCAAATTAAATGTTAGCCTCGACGTTAAGAAGAGCATTGGAGTTTTTGTGCTGAATTTCCATACCGAAGGAATGATAATCGTACCTTGCGACCGTTGCCTCGATGATATGGAACTTGAGATTGCTACAGATGATTCATTGAAAGTAAAATTAGGCACCGACTTCTCGGATGAGAACGATATCGTTGTAGTTCCCGAAGAAGACGGTTATATAAATGTAGCTTGGTTTATTTACGAGTTTATAGCATTGCAGATTCCGATGAAGCATGTCCATGCTCCCGGTAAGTGCAACAAAGGGATGTTAGGTGCTTTGCACAAACATCTCAGCACATCGGCCGATGATGCGGAAGACGATGATTTGGATTTTGGAGAAACCGAAGAAAGCGGGGCTTACGATGATATGCAGCAAGATTCGGAACCGATAGATCCACGTTGGAACGACTTGAAGAAAATATTAAATAATAATTAAATAAATAATAGAAAAATGGCACATCCTAAAAGAAGACAATCAAAAACGAGAACTGCCAAGAGAAGAACTCATGACAAGGCAGTTGCTCCTACTCTCGCCATCTGCCCTAACTGCGGTGCTTGGCATGTTTATCACACAGTATGTGGAGCTTGTGGATACTACAGAGGTAAAGTGGCAATCGTAAAAGAAGCTGCCCTCTAATTTTAAGCTTTGGTAAAACACGTTTGTGTGACTAGCGTGAAAGGAATAAAGCCGGAGAGCTTCGGCTCTGCCGGCTTCTTTTTTTGCTTCGCATGAACTAAAACTTGAAATGATGGAAAAAATAAATGCTGTAATTACAGGCGTCGGAGGCTATGTTCCCGACTATGTTTTGACTAACGAAGAATTGTCAAGAATGGTCGATACAAACGACGAGTGGATTATGACCCGTATTGGGGTGAAGGAGCGTCGCATATTGAATGAAGAAGGCTTGGGTACTTCGTACATGGCTCGTAAGGCTGCTAAGCAGTTAATGCAGAAAACCAATTCTGATCCTGATTCTATCGATTGCGTAATCGTTGCAACTACAACTCCCGACTATCATTTCCCTTCTACAGCTTCAATCTTGTGCGATAAGTTAGGATTGAAAAATGCCTATGCGTTCGACTTGCAGGCTGCATGTAGCGGCTTCTTGTATGCTATGGAAACAGCGGCATGCATGATACAGTCAGGACGTCATAAGAAAGTAATCATTGTCGGAGCCGATAAGATGTCTTCTATGGTTAACTATTCAGATCGTGCCACTTGCCCTATCTTTGGTGATGGAGCTGCAGCATGTATGGTAGAAGCAACTACCGAAGACTTCGGTATCATGGATTCTATACTTAGAACTGACGGTAAAGGATTGCCTTTCTTACACATGAAAGCAGGCGGATCTGTTTGTCCTCCTTCTTATTTTACTGTAGACAATAAAATGCACTACTTGTATCAGGAAGGAAGAACAGTATTCAAATATGCAGTCTCAAACATGTCGAATGTAACCGCTGAAATCGCCGAAAAGAATGGTTTGAACAAAGACAATATCAACTGGGTAGTGCCTCATCAAGCTAATCTTCGTATCATCGATGCGGTAGCTTCACGTCTGGAAGTTCCATTGGATAAAGTAATGATCAATATCCAGCGATATGGTAATACTAGCGCCGGAACATTGCCTCTTTGCCTGTGGGATTACGAAAAACAGCTGAAGAAAGGCGATAACATCATCTTCACAGCATTCGGAGCCGGATTTACTTGGGGAGCCGTTTATGTTAAGTGGGGATACGATGGCGATAAGATTTAAGACTCAAATTTTAAAGTAGAAAATAATCCATATACAAAGAAACGCATCCCAGCCCGATGCGTTTTTTTGTATGTAATCAATATAGTTTATTAATATGACACACAAAGCAGGATTTGTTAACATCGTAGGTAACCCAAACGTCGGAAAATCTACGTTGATGAACTTGTTGGTGGGCGAACGTATCTCCATCGCGACTTTCAAAGCACAGACTACCCGTCATCGTATCATGGGTATCCTGAATACAGAAGATACACAGATTGTATTTTCTGATACTCCGGGAGTTTTGAAACCTAACTATAAGCTCCAAGAGTCGATGCTGAACTTCTCGGAATCGGCTTTGGTTGATGCGGATGTTTTGTTGTATGTTACCGATACCGTTGAAAAGCCGGATAAGAATGCCGAGTTCATGGAAAAGGTACGCAAGCTGAAAGTTCCTGTTTTGTTGCTTATCAATAAGATAGATTTATCAAACCAAGAAGAGTTGGTTAAATTGGTAGAAGAGTGGCACGAGATGTTGCCCGATGCGGAAATCATTCCTATTTCGGCCATCGCCAAATTCAATGTTGATGCCGTGCTGAAGCGCATCAAGGAATTGTTGCCCGATTCTCCTCCTTATTTCGATAAGGATCAGCTTACCGATAAGCCGGCTCGTTTCTTCGCTACCGAGATTATCCGCGAAAAGATTCTTCTGTACTACGATAAGGAGATTCCGTATTCGGTAGAGGTAGTGATAGAGCAATTTAAGGAAGATGCTAAGAGCATACACATCAATGCCGTGATTTATGTAGAGCGCGATTCTCAGAAAGGTATCATCATCGGTCATCAGGGTAAAGCCTTGAAAAAGGTAGCTACCGAGGCGCGTAAAACATTAGAGCATTTCTTCCGTAAATCTGTATTCTTGGAGACTTTTGTAAAAGTCGATAAGGACTGGAGAAGTTCTGATAAAGAACTGAAGAATTTTGGTTATCAATTAGACTAATCATCGGCTGTGACAGCCGTTAACGAACAATTATATTAGAGCATGGGAAATTTAGTAGCAATCGTAGGACGCCCCAATGTGGGAAAGTCGACACTGTTTAACCGCTTGACCAAGACCCGTCAGGCGATAGTGAATGAACAGGCCGGAACTACTCGCGACCGTCAGTACGGTAAATCCGAATGGCTGGGAAAAGAATTCTCTGTAGTAGATACAGGGGGATGGGTGGTAAACTCGGACGATGTTTTTGAAGAGGAAATACGTAAGCAAGTAATATTGGCTATCGACGAGGCCGATGTTATATTGTTTGTGGTAGATGTAGTAAACGGGGTAACTGATCTTGATATGGAGGTAGCGACTATTTTGCGTCGTTCCAAGACTCCGGTTCTCGTTGTTGCAAACAAGACTGATAACAATGATTTGCAATATAATGCAGCCGAATTCTATTCATTAGGATTGGGCGATCCGTATTGTATCTCTGCATTGAGCGGAAGCGGTACAGGCGATTTGCTCGACTTGGTTTTGAGCAAGTTCAAAAAAGAAAACGATGAAATAATCGACGAAGAAATTCCTCGTTTTGCTGTTGTAGGCCGACCAAATGCCGGAAAATCATCTATCGTAAATGCGTTTATCGGCGAAGACCGTAACATCGTTACCGAAATAGCCGGAACAACCCGCGATTCAATCTATACTCGCTATAATAAATTCGGCTTCGATTTTTATCTGGTCGATACGGCAGGTATTCGTAAGAAAAACAAGGTGAGCGAAGACCTTGAATACTATTCTGTAATTCGCTCTATACGTGCCATTGAAAATTCGGACGTATGTATCTTGATGATTGACGCTACACGTGGTATCGAAAGTCAGGACTTGAATATCTTCTCGTTGATACAGCGCAACCAGAAGGGTTTGGTAGTAGTAGTGAACAAGTGGGACTTGATAGAAGATAAGACCGCCAAGGTGATGAAGAATTACGAAGAAGCTATTCGTAATCGTTTCGCTCCATTCTCCGATTTCCCTATCGTGTTTACTTCCGCTCTTACCAAGCAGCGCATCCTGAAGGTGCTCGAGTTGGCTAAGGAAGTATATCAGGCACGTACTACACGCATCCCTACCGCACGCTTGAATGAAGAGTTGCTTCCTCTTATCGAGGCTTATCCACCTCCTTCAAACAAGGGAAAGTATATCAAGATTAAATACATTACCCAGTTGCCTAATACGCAGGTTCCTTCGTTTGTATTCTTCGCGAATCTTCCGCAGTACATTAAAGAACCTTACAAGCGCTTCCTTGAAAACAAGATGCGCGAGCGTTGGAAACTCTCGGGTACTCCTATTAACTTGTTTATGCGTCAGAAATAAACTCTTGCATGAGTATAAAAGAAACGCCGCAGCACGTCATCGTTCGTGTTGCGGCGTTTTTATTAACAGGCTTCAGCCGGTTTCTCCACCAATAAGCGGAAACCATTATTTATGCTGTAGCTTTTCCTTTTCCTCTTCTTGTACTTTTCTCAGCAGGTCTGATGCAAAGACAAAACTATTCAGGCGTTCGTTGGTAGAACCCATAACCTGATCTTTGTTGCCTTCCCATTCCTTATGTCCCTGATAGATGTATAATATGTTTTCTCCAATACCCAATACCGAGTTCATATCGTGAGTATTGATAATAGTAGTCATGTTATATTCGCTCGTAATATCGTGCACCAGTTCATCAATTACCAACGAAGTCTTCGGGTCGAGTCCTGAGTTTGGTTCGTCGCAAAACAGATACTGCGGCTTTAAGGCGATGGCGCGAGCAATGGCAACACGCTTTTGCATACCTCCACTTATCTCGCCCGGATATTTGCTTTGCGCATCAATCAGATTTACTCGGTCCAGGCAGAACTGCGCACGCTTTACACGCTCACGATACGTCATGTCAGAGAACATGTCGAGCGGAAACATCACGTTTTCAAGTACAGAAAGCGAGTCGAACAAGGCGGCACTCTGAAATATCATACCCATTTCGCGGCGTAGCTGTTTCTTTTCCTTCTTGTTCATGGTGATAAGGTTTCGGCCATCGTATAGCACTTCTCCTTTTTCGGGAGTAAGAAGCCCTACCAAACACTTCATCAGCACGGTCTTACCCGATCCACTTTGTCCGATGATAAGATTCGTCTTTCCGTTGTGAAAAGTGAAGTTGATATCGTTTAATACTGTTCGTCCTTCGAACGATTTATATAGCGACTTAATTTCTATCATACGTCTATTAACTTAATAACTTGGTAAGTATAAGATCCGAAAACAAGATTAGCACACTGCTCGACACAACCGAGTTGGTACTAGCTTTACCTACTTCTATAGAGCCTCCTTCTACAGTATAGCCGAAGTAGGCCGATACGCTGGCAATAATGAATGCGAAGAACAGCGACTTGATGAAGCTGCACCACACATACCACTCTACGAAATTATACTGAAAACCGAACTCCAAGTCGGAAGCGTTTGTAATTCCGGCAAACCAAGCCGTACAGAACGCTCCTATCGTTCCGGCAAATATACTGAACGTAACCAATAGCGGAATCATTGTCATCAGTCCCAATATCTTGGGCAGTATAAGATAAGAAGCCGAGTTGACCCCCATAATGTCGAGTGCGTCTATCTGCTGCGTTACACGCATGGTGCCAAGTTCAGAAGCGATGTTAGAACCCACCTTTCCGGCTAATATCAAACACATGATAGACGATGAAAACTCCAGAAGCAAGATTTCGCGGGTAGTATAACCCACTACGAAACGCGGCATCCACGGACTCTGAATATTAAGCTTAATCTGTATACAAATAACCGCTCCGATGAAAAAAGAAATAAGCAAGACAATGCCGATAGAGTTGAATCCGAGCTGAATCATTTCATTGACGTATTGCTTGAAATACATTTTGAAACGCTCCGGACGCGAGAACACACGCCCCATCAGCATGATGTATTTACCTAAAGTAGATATTGGTTGTACCATATAATATGCAGTGTTATTTTCTGCAAAAGTACTGTTTTTTAGCCATATTGCGATAAAAGCCCCGACGAAAAAGCCGTGAAGTACCAGTTTACCCAAGTTTTTTACTACTTTTGCAACATCATCGATTTAGTAAAAACGGATTATGTCAGAACAGATAAACGAGCAACAACAGCAAGACGCGGCTTTTCAGCTGCCCACCGACGGTCGCATGGTGTTACGCACCGAAAACTTGGTTAAGAAGTATGGTAAGCGTACTGTGGTAAGCCATGTTTCCATTAATGTGAAGCAGGGAGAAATTGTGGGATTGCTCGGCCCGAACGGTGCTGGAAAAACCACTTCGTTCTATATGACTACTGGATTGATTGTGCCCAACGAAGGTCATATTTATCTGAACGACCAAGACATAACCGACTATCCGGTATATAAGCGTGCGCAGAACGGTATCGGTTATCTGGCGCAAGAGGCATCCGTATTCCGTAAAATGAGTGTGGAAGACAATATCGCTTCTGTTCTTGAACTTACCAAAACATCTAAAGAATATCAGAAAGAAAAGCTTGAGAGCCTTATTGCAGAGTTCCGTCTTCAGAAAGTGCGTAAAAACTTGGGAGACCAGCTTTCGGGTGGTGAGCGTCGTCGTACCGAGATTGCCCGCTGTTTGGCTATCGACCCGAAGTTCATCATGCTCGACGAACCCTTTGCCGGTGTAGACCCTATTGCGGTAGAAGATATTCAGCACATTGTGTGGAAGTTGAAAGACAAGAACATCGGTATCTTGATTACCGACCATAACGTGCAAGAAACTTTGAGTATTACCGACCGCGCTTATCTGTTGTTCGAAGGAAAGATTCTTTTCCAAGGTACCCCCGAAGAATTGGCAGCCAATCAAATTGTGCGCGAGAAGTATCTAAGTAACAGCTTCGTGCTTCGCCGTAAAGATTTCCAGCTTCGCGATAAAGAAGAGCAAGAAAAAGACCGTCAGGCAGAGGTGAAAGACTGATTATGTATTTAAGATTGCGGCTTAGAGAGAAGAAAACATCAAAAATCAATCTTTGATGTTTTCGCGAATCTTTTTCATTGCGGTTGTCAAATGAGCTTCGAGGGTCTTGATAGATATATTTAATATTTCTGATACTTCTTTATATTTTAGTTGGTTTTCTTTGACCAGTTTGAAGGCAAGTTTGCATTTGTTTGGCAAACTATTTATAGCACGGTTGATTTTTTCTACCTTTTCTTTACTAATTAATATATCCTCTGGAGTGACATGTGACTGAGCTAATAAATCGATAGGAATGGATTCCAAATTTACATTGTTATGATGTGAACGGTAAGCACTGATTGACTTATTGCGCACTAAGGTATAGATATAAGCATTGAAATTCTTTAGTTTCACAAGCTTTTTTCTGTTTTCCCATATATCTAGAAAGGTATCAGATATAATTTCTTCTGCATCATTTTCATCAATGACATATATCTGACTAAAGTGTAAAAGATTGTAGTAATAGTGATTATACAATCTTTCCAGGGCCACTTCAGAATCATTGATTGCGACATCCTGTATATATTTGGTTATTTCTACGTCGTTCACCACAATATATTAATCTTCTATTCTTATAATATTATAGTCGCATCTATTTTGAAAAACCCTTAGTCAGCGCAAAAATAAAAATATTTGTTGAGTGGATTAAGGGTTTTCTTCATTTTTGGCGACTTAATTATAGAACACTTAAATAGAAATATGAATATCGATAATATTATAGTAAAAGTATTGATGGGCGAAGCTACAGCTACAGAAATTATGGAGTTTGTACAGTGGCTGAATGCTTCTGAAGAAAATCAGAAGGAATTCGAAAAGATAAAAGCTTTTTGGAGTATTAAGTCGGTATCGACTTCTAGTATTTCGGTGGAAAAATCATTCAGCCGACTGCAACACAAAATAAAGCATTCACAGATAAAGAAACAAAAGAAGATGCGTGCTTTATATTATGTGTCGGGTGTAGCAGCCTCTTTTTTACTGGTTTTCTTTATAGGAATATGGAATAAGATGAGTCTGCCTGAAAATCAGATGGAACAATATATATGTATGACTGATGGAAGTTCTTCTACTTTTTATTTGCAAGATAGCACCAAGGTGATTTTGAATAAAGATAGTAAAATTACCTATTCAAGTGCCTATGGTGAAAAAGAACGTCGTATTAAGTTGCAAGGTGAAGCTTATTTTGAGGTTACTAAGAATGCACAAATTCCTTTTATTGTAGATATGGATGGCGCAACTGTTAATGTATTGGGAACGAAATTTACCGTTTGTAATCGAGAAAATTCTTCTTTGATAAAAACAGTATTGCTAGAAGGTTCTGTTCGGTTTACGAGTGATGAACAAAGTGTTTTGATGATTCCTAATCAGAAATTGTCTTTTGATAAGAAAACGAAATACGTAGAAGTCAAAGATGTAGACGTTGCTATAGAGGCAGCATGGAAGGATGGTTTGGTAAAGTACAGATCGGTGTCTTTTAAAGATTTGATGGATAGATTGGCAAAAGATTACGGGACTTCTGTTGTAATTGATAATAGGCGATTGCTTTCTCCTGACTTGAAGGTGTCGGGCAGCTTTGATGCTGACAGTACTTTCAATTCTGTATTGGAAGTGATAAAGCGAACGGTAGAGTTCAGTTGGAAAAAGGAAAATGGTATATACTATATAAAATGAATGTTTAATCTTAAATACATCTTTATGGGAAAGGAGTTATAGGAATATGCGGTATAATTTCCGCTAAAATTATTGGTCACCAATTTGATTAACCTGAAAATGCAATCTATTTATATATAATAAGATGTTGGTAATGGATTGCGCTTAAAAAACGATGTAAAACATGAAACAAAAAAAAATATCAAGTGCTTGTTTATTGGCATTTATACTAATGTTCGTTTGTGTAAGGAGTGTGTTTGCATGGAATGATGAGTATTATCAGTCTACTAAACTATCAGTTAACAAAACGAATATTTCTTTGGTAGATTTGTTCTCTTACATAGAACAAAATAGTGATTATCTGTTTTTTTATAAAGATTCAGATGTGAAAAATATAAAGGTTTCGATGGCTGCTACAAATCAAACTATTAATCATGTTTTGGATACAGCTTTAAAAAACACTAAGTTAACTTATTCTTTTTCGGGGCGAAATGTTAATATCATTCAAAAGAAGGCTGAAGGCCAACAGCAGAAGAAAAAATATAAAGGAGTTGTAAAAGATGGAAGTGGTAATCCAATTATTGGAGCCAATGTATTGGTAGAAAATTCTAATACTGGTGTAATTACTGATATTGATGGTAATTTTGACTTGGAAGCAGAACAGGGAGCTGTCTTGAAAATCTCTTATATAGGATATTTGACTCAAAGTATTAAGTTAGGCAATAAGCAAAACTTATCTGTAGTTTTGAAGGAAGATACAGAAATGCTTGACGAAGTCGTAGTTGTAGGTTTTGGTACTCAGAAGAAAGTTAATTTAACAGGTTCTGTAGAGTCGGTTTCCGTTAAGGATATCAATAAGCGTTTAGTTGGGCAGACATCATTAGCTTTGCAAGGTCTTGTACCAGGTGTATCTATTACTCAGCGCAGTGGACAGCCTGGTAGGGATGGAGGTACTATCAGCGTACGCGGTAAAACAACATTAGGAAACAATGATGTGTTGGTCTTGGTTGATGGAGTGGAAATGGGAATAGATGACATTGATCCATCATTGATTGAATCAATATCTGTATTGAAGGATGCAGCTTCTGCAGCTATCTATGGTTCACGTGCAGCGAATGGCGTTATTTTGATCACTACTAAGAGAGCTGAAACAGATAAATTTGATATATCTTATAGCGGACGTATGGGGTGGCAAAGAGCCATTGAACTACCTAAGAAAGTTGGTGCTTTAGACCATATGCGTATGCTGGACTTGGCTAATACGAACGTGGGTAATTCACCAATTTACGGCTCGGAAAAAATCGAAGAATATGCCAAGAATATGACTTCTAACCCTGATTTGTATCCTGATACAGATTGGTATGATCTATGTCTTACCAATAGTGGTTTTACTCAAGACCATTTCATCACGTTAAGTGGAGGTTCTAAGAGAATCAGGACTATTGCCAATTTGGGCTATATGAGTCAAGCGGGCATTATTGCTAATTCAGATTACAAGAGATATACTTTCCGTATTAATTCGGATATGGAGTTGATGAAGAACTTGACAGCTCGCTTAGATGCTCATGTTATATATGGTAAACGCGAAGAGCCTTCTAATCCAGATATCTTTAACTGGTTAAGTCGTATTCCTGCCAATGAATCTGGCATTCTTAGTAATGGGAAATGGGGTAAAGGCTGGAACGGATATAACCCATTGGCTATGGCAAAGGACGGTGGAACTTCTAATGTTAAGAAGCCTGATGCTTTGTTTAATTTCTCATTGATTTATAAGCCGATTAAAGATTTGACTATTCAGGCTACTTATTCACCTCATTACTATGAAGTGCATCAGTCTATTTATGAAAAGAGTATAAGAACTTATAATGCGGACGGTTCGTTAGCTTATACAGCTCCAGAGCAAAGTTCATTGTCGGAAAGCACGACTCAAAATATGCGTCAGCAGTTTACTGCTTCTGCCACTTATGATAAGACATTTGGAGTGCATGGCATCACTGCTTTGTTGGGTTATCAGCAAGATAGCTATCGCTATGATATACATGGTGGTTCTAGATTGGATTTTCCGTTCTCTGATTTTCCAGTATTGGACGCAGGTGGTATTGAAGGACAGAAATCAACAGGTACTGCAAAGGAATTTGCTCTTCAGTCTGTATTTGGTCGTTTGAATTATTCATTGTTTGACCGTTATTTATTTGAAGCGAATGTTCGTTTTGATGCGTCATCTCGTTTTGCCAAAGGTCATCGCAATGGCGTATTCCCTTCTTTTTCTATGGGTTGGAGAGTTTCAGAAGAGAAATTTTGGGTTCCGTTGAAATCTGTTGTATCCAACTTGAAGTTCAGAGCTTCTTGGGGACAGTTGGGTAATCAGAATGTAGGAGATTATTATCCGTTTGCTTCATTGGTTAATATTGAGGGTATTAATTATATTTTCAATAATAAGGGTGTGTCTGGTGCGGCCATTACCAATATGGCTAACAAGGATATTACTTGGGAGACAACCACAGTGACCGATTTTGGTATTGATGCAACTCTTTGGAATAAATTGAATGTTTCATTTGACTATTATTATAAAAAGACCAAGGATATCTTACTGCAGTTGGATGTACCTTTGATTATCGGTTTGAATGCTCCTATGCAGAATGCTGGTGTAGTAGAAAATCGTGGTTGGGATTTGAGTCTTAGCTATAATGATAAAATAGGTGATTTTACTTATCGTGTAGCTTTCAATATCTCAGATGTTCGCAACAAGATTCTCGATATGAAGGGAGTAAATCAGACTGGCTTATTGGTTAATAGAGAAGGAGAAGAAATGAACTCTATTTATGGCTTTAAGGCAATAGGTTATATTCAGCCAGAAGATTATGATGCCAATGGTAATTATAAATATGCGAAACAGTTTGGTAACTTTGGCTCTGGTGACATTAGATATGAAGATGTGAAACAAGATGGATCCATTACTTCAGAGGATCGTCAGATTTTAGGAGGTACTATACCAAGATATACTTATGGTTTGTCTTTGTATGGTGCATATAAAGGCTTTGATTTGAGCATGTTGTTTCAAGGTGTAGGGAAAGCTAATGGTTATATAGAGGGACATGGCATACAGCCTTTTTTCGAAGGTGGAACTGTTCAGGAACAGCATAAAGACTATTGGACAAATGAAAACCGTAATGCAAAGTTCCCGCGTTTAGCCTTTAACGAAACTAATAATATCCAATATTCTTCATTCTGGATGAAAAATGCAGCTTATTGTAGATTGAAGAATTTACAGGTAGGTTATACATTGCCTAAGAAGTGGACAGAGAAATGCTCTATGGAGAATGTTAGAATCTACTTTAGTGGGGATAACTTGTTTACGATTAGTGATTTCTGGAAAGGATTTGACGTAGAAGCTCCTGTTGGTAATGGTAATTATTATCCTCAGGTAAAGACTATATCTTTTGGTATTGATGTTAAGTTTTGATTGTGGAATCTAATACGAAAATGCAATGAAAAAATATAATTTGATTTTATTATTGGGGTTATTCATTTTTTGTTCTTGTGATTCTTTTCTTGATCGAGAACCTTTGAATTCTCCTTCAGATGATAATTTCCCTTCGAGTGCAAGAGAAATGGAAATGGCTTTAACAGGCTGTTATACACCTTTGTGGTTAGATCATGAAAGTATGACTTTCTTCTTGGCTTTAGATTGTGTGACTGATATGAGTTATGACCGTAATGTTAATGGTATCCAGCCATTGGCTCAAGGTGCTGCTGATGCCAGCAATTATTTTGTAAAGAACTATTGGGCAAACTTTTATTCCGGTATTGCTCGTTGTAACTTTTTGATTAATAATTTAGGACGTGTTACTGATGCGGATGAAAAAACAAAGACAACTGTAGAAGGTGAAGCTAGATTCTTAAGAGCTGTTTATTACTCTTACTTGACTGAATTGTTTGGTGATGTACCTTTGATAAAGGAAAATCTTACTTTGGATAACTCACAGCTCCCTAGAACTCCAAAAGCGCAGGTTGTTGATTTTATTTTAGAAGACCTTACATTGGCTGCAAATTGCCTTCCAGAGGAAAATAAGCCAGCTTCAGGTCATGCTTCTTTTGTTTCGGCAATGGCATTGAAGGCTAGAGTCGCTTTGTATAATGAACGCTGGGATGTGGCAATCGCAGCTGCACAAGAAGTGATGAAACTTGAAAATAAGGAAGTGAAAATTGAAGATGACTATAGTAAATTGTTTACTTATGATGGAGAAGATTCAAAAGAAATAATTTTCTCTGTGCAATATCTGGTGGATGTAAAAGAACATGCGTTGTATCGTTTGTTCGGCTCAAGAAACGGTAAGGCGTTTACTAATAAGAAACCTCCTTATCAATTAGCGGATTCTTGGGAATGTATTGATGGTCTGCCTATCGATAAATCACCGTTGTTCAACCCTAAAGATCCGTATAAGAATAGAGACCCTCGTTTGGGTTATACCATTGCAGTTCCAGGTTCACAATTTTTGGGATTCCAATTCGAAACCCACGGAGATAGCTTAAAATGTTGGAGATATGACGATGCAGGTAAACCGGTAGAGCGTGTTGATAATTTGGAAGCTACTCATCCGTATGCTACATTTACGGGTTTATGTTGGCGTAAGTATTGTAATTTAGTAGATAAGTCAGCCATGACTAAATGTGCAGAAAATACTATTATGATTCGTTATCCCGAAGTGTTGCTTACTTATGCTGAGGCTAAAATTCGTGCGGGGCAGATTGATCAGTCTGTTTATGACGCTATTAATAAAGTTCGTCAACGTCCATCTGTTAATATGCCAAAGGTAGAAGATACCGATCCTGTTAAGTTGCTTCATAGAGTATATAAAGAACGCAAATGTGAGTTCGCTGGTGAAGGTCTTCGTTTATTTGATATCAGACGTTGGAAGATTGCTGAGAAAGTAATGAACCAGCCTGTGTTAGGACGTATGAAGAAGTCTTATCCAACCGAAGCTCCGGAAGTGGATGAATATGGAAATGCGTTTTATAAGGCTGAATATATTGCTAAAGAAGGTGAGTCTTCCGATTTCAAGCTACGTCTGGTTGAAACGCGTAAGTTCGATCCTGAACGTGATTACTTGTGGCCTATTCCTGATATTGATAGACAGACCAATCCTAACTTAAGTCAGAATCCTCGTTATTAATACTTAAATTATAAAAGAGGGAAATCGTTGAACTGTATTTGTGATAGGGTTTCCCTCTTTTTATATATTTCCCTTTAACCTGATGAATAAAATTGTTTTATTATTTATTGCTTCATTAATGCTGATTTCTTGTGCACAGAGCAGAAATACAGATGTAAAGGAAGTGGATGTTTGTGTATATGGTGGAACCTCGGCAGGTGTAGTTGCTGCTTATTCTGCTAAAATGATGGGTAAGTCCGTGTTGTTAATAGAACCTGGTAAATATCTGGGAGGGATGACAACTGGTGGATTAGGTTCTACAGATATTGGTAATAAATACGCTGTAACTGGATTGGCTCGTTTATTCTATCGCAGGGTAGGTGAGCATTATGGACAATTTGAACAGTGGATGTTTCCGCCCAGTGTGGCTACTAAGGTTATGATGCGTTTTATTGATGACGCTCAAGTAGAAGTGCTTTATCAGCATCGCATTGTTTCGGCAGAAAAAGATGGGGCTAAGATAGTCGGTATTCATGTAGAACATGCAGCCGATAAAGAGACAGCTAGTATAACGGTAAAGGCTAAACAGTTTATTGATTGTAGTTACGAAGGTGATTTGATGGCTAAGAGTGGAGTCTCTTATGCTACAGGTCGAGAAGATTGCAAACTGTATGGTGAAACGTTGAACGGAGTTCAGATGTCTTATTGGCATCAATTCCCCGATGGTGTAGATCCTTATGTGGTAAAAGGAGACTCTACCAGTGGATATTGTTGGGGAATCAATGCCAATAAATTGGTTAAGACTGGAACAGGTGATGATTTGATTCAAGCTTATAACTTTCGGTTATGCTTGACTAATAATCCCAAAAATCGTCGTCCTTTCGAAAAACCGATAAATTATCAGCGCGACCATTATGAACTGTTGGCTCGTGCTATTGAAAAAATGGATCCGGATATCAATAAGTTTTTGTTGATTAACTGGGGGCAAATGCCAGAGGATAAATATGACGTGAATAATCGTGGCCCATTGTCCACGGATATGATTGGAATGAATTATGGTTATCCTGATGGAGATTATGAAACTCGTACTCGTATATGGCAGGAGCATGTAGATTATACTAAGGGGCTTCTTTATTTTTTATCGCATGATGAGGCTGTTCCTTCTAAGTTGCGTAATGCGGTCGCAGAGTTTGGATGGGCAAAGGATGAGTTTGTTGATAACGATAATTTTCCTACCCAGTTGTATATTCGTGAAGCACGTCGTATGATTGGTGAATATATCATGACTCAAAAGAACTGTCAAGGTCAGGAGATAGTGGAAGACGGAATAGGTTTGGCGGCTTATATTATGGATTCACACAATTGTCAGCGTATTGTCGTAGATGGAATGGTAAAGAATGAGGGAGACGTTGAATCGGGTGGTTTCTCTCCGTATCCTATATCTTATCGTAGTATTACGCCTAAGCGTAGCGAGTGTACTAATTTGCTAGTTCCGGTCTGTGTCTCTGCTTCTCACATTGCTTATGGATCTATTCGTATGGAGCCAGTTTTTATGGTATTAGGGCAATCGGCGGCTGTTGCTTCTGTAATGGCGTTGAATAAGCAGGTTGACGTTCAGGATGTTGATGTAAGTGAAGTGAAAAATCTGTTGAAGTCAGATCCTTATCTTGATGGTAGTATCCCTGAAATTCTTTTGGATGATAGCGATATGGCTTCCATAGAAAAAGTTGGTGATTGGAATCGTGTGGAAGGCTATTATTACAAGAATAGCTATACGCATGCAGAAAGTAAGTCTGGTAAGATAACCATTAAGGGACAAGTACAGCATGCCGGTAAATATGAAGTGCAGTTCTATTGTTCTTCGAGCATTCCATTGGAAAAGATGCCTAAGAAAATGAACCTTACGGCATACAATGGTTTTCTGTCTCAACAGCTTGAAGCGGCTCCGAAGGAGAATGTTGGTCGTTGGAATCGTTTAGGGGTTTTGAATCTTGAAAAAGGAGAAATCTCGTTCTCAGTTGATGCTTATACAGCTGATGGAGTCGCTTTTATAGATGCTATTATTTTAAATCCGAAAAAATAAATATATTTAGACCCAAAATATGATCTTATGAAGAGAATACTTTTTTTGTTATCTAATTTGTTCATTTGTTTTCTATTAGGCGCTCAAGTGGTTAATCCGTTGATACCTTATCCACAGGAGATAAAGGAAAATGGTACTGTACCTTTTAAATTGTCTCCGATGACTGGCATTCAAAATGAATCATCAACTGTTAACAATGCTTTCTTAAGAGACGTTTTAGAGCAAGATTTTTTATTGGTTTTGCAGGATAGAAAAGGTGTTAATCAGATTGTGTTGAAAGAAGATAAGAATTTGGAGAAAGCATTAGGGCGAGAGGGATATACTTTGACTGTTAATCCTGAATCAGTCGTTATTATGGGAGCTAATGAAACTGGAGTTTTTTACGGAATTCAGACTCTACGTCAGTTGGTTGAAAGAACTACCATGAATATTCCTTCGGTCAAAATTGTAGATAAACCGAATTATGAGTGGAGAGCAATGATGCTCGATGAGTCTAGGCATCTTAAGGGAAAGCGCGTAGTGAAAGATCTGCTAGACCATATGGCTTTTTTGAAGATGAATGTTTTTCATTGGCATCTAACAGATGACCAAGGTTGGAGACTGGAAATCAAGCGGTATCCTAAGCTAACAGAAGTTGCTGCTTTTAGAGATAGTTCTGAAATAGGTGGATGGCATACAAATCGTTTTGACGGTAAACCTCACGGAGGATACTATACACAGGAAGACGTTAGGGAAATCATTGCTTATGCAGCTCAACGTCATATTATGGTTGTGCCAGAGATAGAAATGCCTGGACATGCTACAGCAGTAGTTGCGGCTTATCCGGAGGTAGGGGTGTTAGATCATCCTATTAAGGTGCCTTGTAAATTTGGTGTTAGTTCTTCTGTTTTCAATGTAGCCGATGATAAGACCATTGAATTTATTCATAATGTACTTGAAGAGGTATTTGCCCTTTTCCCAAGTAAAGTTATTCATATTGGAGGAGATGAAATTCATTTTGAGGAATGGAAAGCCAGTAAACAGATTAATAGTTTCATGAAAAAGAAGATGTTGAAAAACTACAATGATTTACAGTTGTATTTCACTAATCAGATATCTTATTTTTTTCAAAATCATCAGCGTTACATGATGGGATGGAATGATATCATGGGTAAGAACATTCATGAATGGTCGGACGAAGGCAACTCTCAATCAGGTACATTGTCTAAAGATGCAATTGTGCATTTCTGGAAAGGAGATAGCTCTTTAATGACCGATGCGTTGATGAATGGATATAAGATAGTCAACTCTACTCACTCTTATACTTATTTGGATTATACTTATGATTTAATACCTTTGTCAAAGGCTTATGAGTTTAGTCCTTTCCCTCAAGGAGTTGACGCTAAATATAAGTCTCAAGTTCTTGGCTTGGGCTGTCAGTTGTGGAGTGAATGGGTGATTACCGTTTCCGACCTATACCGACAAGTTTATCCTCGTTTGGCAGCTTATGCCGAAGTTGGTTGGACTATGGAGCATAATAAGAATTTTGATCGTTTTAAGAAGGGTGTGGAATTCTTTAGAGAAAACAACTATATTCCAAAAACAGAATTTAAATAATACGTTTTATGAAAGGTCTTCGAATATTTTTATGGCTGATGCTGCTTCCTGTTGTGTTGCATGCCGCAAATCCGGTTTCTGCCTTGTTAGATCGTCTGGAGAAAGGGGCTTCAAAACATTTTATTATCGAAAAAGTAAAATCAGATCTCGACTTCTTTGAACTGGATACCAAAGGAGACAAGATTGTGGTTAGAGGAAACACGTATGTCAATATTTCGGCAGGCGTGCGTTGGTATCTTAAGTATTATCTGCATACCAATCTTTCATGGAACAATATGGAAATCAGTCTGCCAGCCAAGTTGCCGGCTGTGAAAAAGGAGAGACATGAAACCGATTGTACGCTTCGTTATGACCTAAACTACTGTACCCATTCATATTCTATGGCTTTCTGGGATTGGGAGCGTTGGGAAAAAGAAATCGACTGGATGGCTTTGCATGGCATCAATTTGCCTTTGGCTATTACCGGCACCGAGTGCGTGTGGTTTAATGTGCTGAAAAAACTGGGCTATACTCGTGCCGAAATAGATGAGTTTATTTGTGGTCCCGGCTTCTTTGCATGGTGGCTTATGAACAACCTCGAAGGATGGGGAGGTCCTAACCCCGACAGTTGGTACAAGCAGCGCGAAGCTTTGCAGAAAAAGATAGTAAAGCGTATGAACGAGTTGGATATCAAACCAGTATTTGCCGGATACTCTGGCATGGTACCTCATAATGCCAAAGAAAAACTCGGCTTAAACGTTGCCGACCCAGGCAAATGGTGCGGCTATCAGCGTCCGGCTTTCTTGCAACCTACAGATGCTCGTTTCTCAGAAATAGCGAAACTTTATTACGATGAAATGACTCGTCTTTTCGGTAAGGCGGATTATTATAGCATGGACCCATTTCACGAAGGAGGCAATGTGAAGAATGTCGACTTGGATAAGGCTGGACATGCCATTATGGATGCCATGAAACAATGTAACCCCAAGGCGGCTTGGGTAGTGCAGGCATGGGGAGCCAATCCTCGTGAAGCCATGATTAAGAACCTTAAGAAAGGCGATTTAGTTGTATTGGATTTATTTTCCGAGAGCCGTCCGCAGTGGGGCGATCCTGCCTCTACTTGGTACAGACCGCAAGGATTCAACGGACACGATTGGCTGTACTGTATGTTATTGAATTACGGAGGAAACGTAGGACTTCATGGTAAGATGCAGCACGTCATCGATGAATATTTCAAGGCACGTTCTACCTCTTTCAGTGCTTCGCTGAAGGGTGTAGGTATCACCATGGAAGGAATAGAGAATAATCCGGTGATGTATGAACTTTTGTGCGAGTTACCTTGGCATCAGCAGAAATTCTCAAAAGACGAATGGCTGAAAGACTATATAACCTCTCGCTACGGACGTTATAACCAGACTATTTATGACGCATGGCTCATATTGAGCAACTCTATCTATGCTTGCCCGGTAGAATCTCCTCAGCAGGGTGCTCATGAGTCTGTGTTCTGCGCCCGTCCGTCTGATCATGTTTATCAGGTTTCCAGTTGGTCTGAAATGAAAGACTATTATGATCCTAAAGATGTTATCAAGGCGGCAGATTTGTTCGCTTCCGTAGCCGATGAATTCAAGGGTAATAACAATTACGATTACGACCGAGTAGACATCGTCCGTCAGTCCAATGCCGAAAAAGGGCGAATCACATATAAAATGATGATGCTTGCGTTGGGTCAAAGCGATAAGAGTCTGTTCGAAACATGCAGCGCACATTTCATGAATCTGTTGCTTCAGCAAGATAAACTCCTTTCCACTCGTCCCGAGTTCAGATTAGATACTTGGTTGAACCAAGCCGCCAATTTAGGTACTACCGAAGCAGAGAAAGCGCACTATGTATGGAATGCCAAGGTACAGGTTACCACATGGGGTAATCGTGTTGCTGCCGACGAAGGTGGTTTGCGAGATTATTCTCACAGAGAATGGTCGGGCTTGCTAAAAGAGTTCTACGCCATGCGATGGAAACATTATATTGATAATGTATTGAAGCATTGGGGAGAAGAAAAACTTCCGGCTATCGACTTCTATTCGTTGGAAGAATCTTGGGTTAATCAACCTTATAAACAGGTAAAGCAGTAAAAAATATGAAATGGATAAATCAACTGTTTTTAGTGTGTCTGGCTGCATGTATATCATGTAGTTCTACGACCTCAGTTGACAGAAGTTATAATCAAGGGATTAATATTATTCCTACTCCGGTAAACTTGCAAGTAGGGCTGGGACGGTTTATGCTGAATGGTAATACATGTCTTTACGTCTCTTCTGACGAGGGAAAGAATGTTGCGGAGTTTTTTGCTCGTAAATTAAGGCAGTCAACGGGATTTTCATTACCATTTGTGGATACTAGTCATAATGATAATCTTATTTCGATTATCTTAGACTCAAAAGCTTCCAATAATCCAGAGGGATATTCACTGACAGTCACTGAACATCTGGTAGAGGTGAAGGCATGTACGCCAAATGGGTTGTTCTATGGCTTGCAAACTATGATGCAACTGCTCCCGGCTGAAGTGGAGTTTACAGAGTTGCAGAAAGGTGTGGATTGGGTGATGCCTTGTGTGAAAATTACTGATGCTCCTCGCTTTTCATACCGTGGATTTATGTTGGACCCATGCCGGCATTTTGTCCCGGTAGAAACTGTTAAGAAGCAGATTGACGTATTGTCTTTGTTCAAAGTAAACACTATGCATTGGCATCTTACTGACGATCAAGGCTGGCGTATTGAAATTAAACGATATCCTAAATTAACAGAGATTGGTGCTGAACGTGTAGAAGGTGAGGGGTTTAAGCATGGAGGTTATTATACGCAAGAGCAAATAAAGGAAATAGTAGATTATGCGGCTGAACGATTTATTACTGTCGTTCCTGAACTTGAGATGCCTGGACATGAACTAGCTGCCATTGCTGCCTATCCTGAATTGTCTTGCCGAGATTCACACGTAAAACCGAGAATTGTCTGGGGAGTGGAAGATGTGGTAATGTGTCCTGGAAAAGAAACAATGTTTACGTTCTTGGAGAATGTGATTGAAGAGATGGTATCTTTATTCCCCAGTACTTATTTTCATATCGGTGGTGATGAATGCCCCAAGACAAGTTGGGAAAAATGTCCGAATTGTCAGAAACGCATTGCTAGTATGGGGCTTGTGGACGATAAGAAGCATACTGCAGAGCAGTATTTGCAAAGTTATGTTGTGCGTCGGATGGAGAAAGTATTGAAGAAATATGGCAAGCGTCTGATAGGTTGGGATGAAATACTAGAAGGAGGTTTGAGTCCTGAAGCAACGGTAATGTCGTGGCGAGGTGAGATGGGTGGCATTGAAGCGGCTATGCAAAATCATGATGTGATTATGGCTTCTCATGGCAATGGCATGTATTTGGATCAGTTTCAGGGTGATTCTAAAATAGAGCCAGTTTCAATTGGTGGATATACTCCGTTGGAGCGTACTTATAGTTACAATCCTGTGCCTGACACGTTGATCACATTAGGTAAGGAACATTATGTAAAAGGTGTGCAGTGTAATAACTGGTCAGAATATATGTATACGCCAGATATCTTAGAATATCGTATGTATCCTCGTATGTTGGCTTTGGCGGAAATCGCATGGACTCCGTTTGACAGAAAGAATTATCTAGATTTTGAGAGAAGGGTTAATAATGCGTATGTTCGTTTGGATGCACATCATATTCATTATCACATACCACAGCCTGAACAACCTAATGGCTCTTGTAATTTTGTGGCTTTTGTTGATACGGCTCGTTTGGAGTTTACTAGCAGTCGTCCCATTAAGATGGTTTATACGTTAGACGATACCGAACCGGTAGCTACTTCTCAACAGTATAGCGCTCCGTTACAAATAACGGAGAATACGATTGTCAAGATTCGTTCAGTTTTACCTTCTGGTAAGATGAGTCCTACGCGTATTATTCAGGTTGAAAAGCAAACCTATGCTCCGGATTTGAATGTTAAGCCTGTGAATCAGGGGTTACAGGTGAAAAAGATAGATGGTTATTATCTGAAATCTTCCGAGTTAGTTGGCGTTAATCAATGGACGGATATGAAAATTAAAGACCTTAGCGAGTTACGAGGTTTAAACGGTGGTAAAGAGTATCTTACAAAGATTCAACCACACTCTGCTGTAGCAACAGGTTATGTAATTATTCCTGCCGATGGAGTTTATTATTTTTCTACCGATAATGAAGAACTTTGGTTGGATGATGAGTTGTTAATTAGTAACGAGGGAGAGGTAAAACGCTTTTCTCGTCATGATAAGTCGATTGCTTTGACCAAAGGATTGCATAAAATCAAGGTGATATTCTTGGGGCATATTATCGGAGGATGGCCCACTTGGTGGAACGATACAAATGTGTATATACGTGCTGCTGATGCAAAAGAATTTAAGCCTATTTCGTCTGAAATGTTGCTTCATTAGTAATAATGCTTGAAGTAGCGAAAATACCGGAATGAAACAATAATAGAATAGCTATAATCACAGCATCGCTCATGCGATTGGGATTGTTACGATGCTTACTCTTCTTATCATCTTCAATCATATTTTTCTGTTGCAATGAAAATCCTTTATAAAATTCATTGATCTATGGAATTATAGATTTTATGAACATAGTGGTCGTTTAAATGTTGTAATTAAACACTATAGATTTAATACTTTTATCGCTATATTCTTAATAATCAAGGTGAAAGTGTTAATGTTCATTTCGGACTAACGTTAATATAAACTTAAAAGATTAGTATATGAAGAATTTATTTACTTGGGTAATAGGTTTCGCTTGTTGCGTGTCGTCTG
>UMBZ01013512.1_pt1 | contig 22881 bp, 20 predicted proteins | sample 1964091 | NCBI WGS metagenome assembly UMBZ01 (sample SAMEA4835954, study PRJEB28245) | human gut metagenome | biome: gut microbiome; material: fecal sample | place: Denmark | collected 2008
AGGATATGGTGTTCGACTATGTGATTATGGACGAAGCCTCACAGGTGGACATCAAGACCGGTGCTTTGGCGCTATCTTGCGCCACGAATGCCGTCATTGTCGGTGACGATAAACAGCTGCCCAATGTGGTGAGCCGTGAAGAAGCATTGGCTTTTAGCGCCATCCAAACCACCTATAGTGTGGATGACCGATATAATGCTGTAACACATAGTTTCCTGCAATCCTGCGCCGAAGTATTCAAGGGGGCACCTATGACACTGCTTCGTGAACATTATCGTTGCCATCCAAAGATTATCGAGTTTTGCAATCAGCGCTTCTATGATGGAGAGCTGGTAGCCATGACTACAGATAACGATGAGGAAAATGTGCTGCAAGTGGTTCGCACAGCCAAAGGCAACCATGCTCGTGGTCGCTTCAACCAAAGGGAAATAGATGTCATCAAGCAAGAGGTGATGCCCGAATTTGCTAATTCCAAAAGTGTGGGTATTATCACTCCCTATCGTGACCAAGCTAACGAAGTTAACAAGGCATTAGGTCAAGACATTGCCAGTACTGTACACAAATATCAAGGCCGGGAATGTGACACCATCATTATGAGTACGGTGGACAATGAGCCGACGGAGTTTTCTGACGATGCCAACCTTCTCAATGTAGCAATTTCACGTGCCAAGACGCATTTGTGCATTGTGACGAATGGCAATGAAATGCCCCAGGAGAGTAATCTTGCACAGCTCATCGCCTATATGCAGTACAATAACTTTGAAGTAAATGAAAGCAAGCTTCACTCTGTCTTTGACTTGCTCTATAAGCAATATACAGCAGAGCGGCTGGCTTATGAAGCCGCTCACCCTTTAGTCTCAGAACATCTTTCGGAGAACCTTGTTTACGACCTGCTTATCAAAGCTATTGAAGAATTGGGCATGACTAATACCAATGTGTTATGCCATTACCCCTTATCTCGACTAATTGGAGATTGGAATCTGCTTACTGATGAAGAACAATCCTTCGCTAAAAGTCCGTTCTCTCACGTGGATTTCCTCATCTATAATTCACTCACCAAGCAACCACTTCAAACTATAGAAGTAGATGGCTGGCAGTTTCATAAAAACAGTGAAGTGCAACAATACCGTGATACGCTCAAGGATCAACTTCTTACAAAGTTCAGTCTTTGCCCACATCGCATTTCGACGACGGATACGGTGAATGTAGAGACTATAAAAAAAATTATTAACGAACAATATATAGGGAACAAATAAAAGACTACTCATATATAATTGATAAAGAGTGTACTAGAGCAAAAACCCCAGATCTCGTAAGGAAAATCATTCCAATCTTAGTTGGATGGGCAAAAAGAAAAGAGACATATCATACTTATGATGATTTGAATCGATTACTCGGTTATAAAGATGGTCGATGCACAAGTATTGGCCATTCACTTGGCTGTGTCAAGCTTGGCTTTAAGCGATTGGAAGAAAAAGCTGAGTTGGAAGAAATTCCTACATTGAATGCTTTAGTTTCAAATTCCACGACAGGGATACCCTCTGAAGGTTTTAGCTATGTTCACCCTAAGTATAATGAAATGGATCTCGATGAAAAGCGGATTTTGACGAATTTTGTATAAAGGTTGTACATACGATGGTTTGAACTTAATGTTTTAATCAGCACTAAATTACTATAAATCAGCGACATATACAATTCTTTACTCATATTTATCAACTTAAATTAATTCCGCCAACGGGTAATTAAGGTAAAAAAATGGGCAAATTGTAAAGTTTATTCCGATAATTATGTTTACCTTTGCTATTGCTACCACTCCCGCGCACAGCCAGAGTGTTACGGCATGACTGAATAACTCCAAGGAAAGATGAAACAGATAGTCTTCAACCGCCGCAACGAACTGCTTCGGGTCCCCCTCACCCGTGCCATGTTCTACGAAGCCTTCGGCAATTACTGCTATGGCGTGTTCCCTAACAAGCAGAAAATCATGCTGCCCGTGAGCCTCGGTGAGGTCGAACAGCTGATACGCGTCAAGCCCGAACCCGACCAGCCGGTATTCATCCGCATCGGCAAGCGGTATATCGTCAACACCGAGATGATAGTCCAGGTCAACCTCAGTACCCAGCGGCTCATTCTCTCTGACTTCGACCACCCCGACCACTTCGCCCTGCCCATCTCCAAGGAGGCCCTCAAGGAAATCAAGAAACTTTACGAACAGCAAAAGATATGGAAATAGGACAAACCATCACCATAGGCCGCATGGGCCAGCAGCCCATGCACATCGCCGACACCAGCGTGGACCCACAGCACGCCAAACTGACCCGCACGGGTACCGACACCTATCAGATAGAAGACCTCGACTCTACCCGAGGCACTTTCGTCTTCGGCATGCGCATCAAGCGCAAGACCGTCAAGACCGACACGCCCTTCTTCCTGGGTCAGCACAAGACCTCGGTAAGACAGTTGCTCACCGACCTGTCCACTATTGACCTCGGACAGATATGGGCCAACTACGAGAACGAAAAGAAGAAGTGGGACCGATATTCCACGATGGTCAACTCCATACGTATGCTCACTCCCATCATCACCATGCTGCTCGCGCAGACCGTGGGCCAGGACTGGATGATATCCATCATCGTGCTGGCGGTGGTCATTGCGATAGCCGTCGTGGCTGGCGAGAAGGTACTGGAAAAGAAGACGCTCGCCATATCTACGCTCAACGCAAGCATGCAGACCACCTACGTCTGCCCCCACTGCCACAAGTTTCTGGGACTTACCCCCTATGAGGTGCTCAAGGCCAACCGCTACTGTCCCGGTTGTGGCGTGCCTCTCAAGTAGTATCGCCCGCCCGGGCATCACCCAAACCCTCACCGCCATGCGCATCACACCTCTACTCATCGCCATCATGCTCACAGCCCTGGCTACCGAAGCCGGAGCGCAGGGCATCATACGCCCCAAGACATCCACTACCACCAAGCCCGCCACCAAGCCGCAGCCCCGTGCGCAGGCGAAGAGACGACCTGCAGCGGTGGCCAACCCGCTGCAGAAACTGGCTGCCGACATGGTTTATGTCGAGGGCGGCACCTTCACCATGGGCGCCGCTGCCGCCGAAGACTACTGGAATGTCGAGAATGCCCAGCCCGCCCATCAGGTGACCGTGCGCAGCTTCTACATCTGCCGCTACGAGGCCACCCAGGCGCTCTGGCAGAAGGTGATGGGGCGCAACCCGTCGGAGCAGAAGCTCGGCGGCAACCACCCCGTCGAAAATATCACGTGGAACGACATCCAGGCGTTTATCCAGAAGCTCAACGCCCTCACCGGCAAACACTACCGGCTGCCCACCGAGGCCGAATGGGAGTATGCAGCCCGTGGCGGACGCAAGAGCGGCGGCTACCGCTACAGCGGCAGCAACCAGATAGACGACGTGGCATGGTATAGCGACAACACCCACGACCGCCACAAGCCCGTAGGCACCAAGCGTCCCAACGAGCTGGGTCTCTACGACATGTCGGGTAATGTCTTTGAGTTCTGCGGCGACGGCTATCAGCCCTACTCTTCCGCCCCGCAGGACAACCCTGTACAGGAATCTGCCAAAGGCGACCATCCACTGCGCGGCGGCAGCTATGTCACACACGAAAAAGACTGCCGATGCAGTTACCGCTTCGGCCAGTCATCTACCTACTCCCATACCCACTTCGGTTTCCGTCTCGCCATGTCAGAATGATACGCACCCTCACGCTAACCTCCATCCTCAAGCCTATGAAGAAGATACACCTGCTGCTCCTCGTGATGGCCCTTGCCATCAGCACCGCCACCTACGCCCGCGACATCTACGTGGTGTCGGTAGGCATAGCCAAATACAAGCATATCAAGCCCCTCCGCAAGACCGAGAACGATGCCGCCACGATGGCAAAGCTCTACAAGACCCACACGCGCCATGTCACCACGCTCACCAGCAGCGACGCCACCCACGACCGGGTGCTCGCCACGCTGAAAGAGGTCTTCGGCAAGGCGGGAAAGGACGATATTGTGGTCTTCTTCTTCAGCGGTCATGGCAGCAAGGGCGGACTCTGCGCCTACGATACCCACAACGAGCAGACACTCATCAGCTATGGCGAAATCAAGGCCGTGCTGCGCCAGTGTGACGCCGACAACAAACAGCTCTTTATCGACGCCTGCTTCTCGGGCGGTCTGCGCGGCGGCGGAAAGGTTTCGAGCGCCAGCCAGACCTTCGGCAACAGCCAGGGCGTAATGCTCTTCCTCTCGTCGCGCAGCAGCGAGACATCGCGAGAGAACCCCTACGGCCCCAACGGCTTCTTCACCCAGTATCTGGAGAAGGGCATGAAGGGCGCCGCCGACACCGACCGCAACCGCATCGTCGAAGCCAAGGAGATATTCACCTATGTCGCGCAGAAGGTGGCACAAGCCACGCACGACAAGCAGCACCCCGTGATGTGGGGCAAGTTCAGCGACACGATGCACATACTCAACTGGAATCCCAAGCGCAAATAGGCCGTCCCTCCGTGCATCGCGCAAGCAGCCGGGCAGCCCTCCAGCTTGACCGCAGCCCTCTCGGCGCTTCCCGGGCTAATCCCCACAGCCGCATCGGGGCACAATTCTGCCGCTTTCAGCCATTTCGTCACGCCAGAAGGGCATTTCATCCACTAAAGGGGAAATCGTTTGGAGGCCATGGATTATCTCCTTATCTTTGCAGCAGAAATCAATAATAACCCTATAAAACATTACCACTATGTTTGACAACAATGACACCATCCGCAACAAGCAGAAGACTGGCAACAATGCCAAAGAAGAGAAGCGTAATAACGACAAGACTACTGCCAAGGCAGCAGCCGCAGCCATATTGGGTGCAGCGCTGGGTGTAGGCGGTGCCAACGCCGTGCAGGCTGCCACCACCGAAGAGCCCGAGGCTCAGCCCGAACCCCAGCAGACCCAGCCTCAGCCTGAAGCCAAGCCCGAACCCAAGCCAGAGCCCAAGCCCGTGGAGGAAGAGCAGCACGAGGAAGAGCACCACGTAGAGCCCGTCAAGGTGGAAGAACCCGAGCACGACGACCCGAAGCCCACTCCCGCCGCAGACAACGACGAGAGCATCATCATCCACTCGGTAGAGACCGGTCAGGACGAAGACGGCAACCAGTATATGTTGGCACACGCCACAGTCAACGGCAACAACGCCGTGCTGCTCGCCGACGAGAACGGACACATACAGACAGCAGCCATAGACATCAACGGCAACGGCGAGGTGGAAGAGGGAGAGATAGGCAACGTGAGCGAGGCCAACCTCTACATCAACGGCAACTCCGTAGAGGTGCACCAGCCTGAGGTACAGGTAAGCGCCGCCGAGAACGAGCCCGAAGTGCGCGTCATCTCGGTAGAAAACGATGTCGACCTCAACGGCCAGACCGTAGACGTGGCTGCCGTAACCATCAACGACCAGAACGTCATCTTCGTAGACAGCGACCAGAACGGCGAGGTCAACGTGATGATTACCGATGTCAACGGCAACGGCGAAATCGAGCAAGACGAGATGGGCGACGTGAGCGAACACCACATCGCCATGCCTACCGCCGACGACGTGATGCAACCCGGAGTGACTGAGGTAAGCGACCCCATGGGCGGAGACGACCTGCCCGACTACTCCAACAATGCCGACATCACCATGTACGACGTATAATAAGCAGAGACAATGAATATAGCACTCAAATGCCCACACTGCAAGGGCGTAATCAATGTGGTTGCCGCTGCCGGTCTGGAGGCGAAGAACGCAGAGTGTCCCCACTGCCACAAGAAGATGAAGATAGGCGACTTTCTGCCCTGCCTCTCTCTCCAGGTCGACGACAAGCGCTACCAGTTGCGCTTCGGCAGGCAGTGGGTGGGACGCCAGACCAGCAACAACACCGCCGAGATACAGATACCCGACCCCAGCAACTACATGAGCCGGCGACACGCCGTCATCGAGCTCACCTGCCAGCCCACGGGCATACGCTGCACCTTCGAGGAGCATGGCACCAACCCCACCTCGCTGCAGGGCGTGGAGCTCATCGAAGACGACATCGTCTACCTCAATGTCAACGACTGTATGATGCTCGGCGACAGGAGGATGTTCCTCGCCAACCAATTTGAATAAAACCACTACGCTTATGGACAAGCAGACCAACCCTACCGCATCTATCCGCCTGGACGAGATAGCGTGCTACAGTGAAATAGGACAGAAGGCCAACCAGGAAGACTCCATCTTCCCGGCCATAGGTGAAGCCACCGCCAGCCAGCGCGTGTTCTTGGTGTGCGACGGCATGGGTGGCCACGAGCACGGCGAGGTGGCAAGCGCCTGCGTAGCCAAGACGGTGGGCGAGAAGACGGCAGTCTTGCCGCTCTGCACCACCGCCGAGATGCGCACCGTGTTTGAGACAGCGCTCGAAGCAGCCTACAACGAACTCGACGCGATAGACACTCCTCCATCCACGGGCCGCACCATGGGCACCACCCTCACCTTTGCAGCCTGCTGCAGCGACGGCGTACTGGTGGCTCACATCGGCGACAGCCGGGTCTATCAGCTGCGTCCGGGAGCAGGCGTTGTCTTCCGCACCCGCGACCACTCGCTGGTGTTCGACCTCATCGCCGCCGGCGAACTCACCGAGGAAGAGGCGCGCGACTTCCCGCAGAAGAATGTCATCACGCGCGCCGTGCAGCCTCATCAGGAGCGGCGCGACCGGGCCTCCTTCAACGTCATCACCGACATACGCCCCAGCGACGTGTTTGTGCTCTGCAGCGACGGCGTGGTCGAACAGCTCACCGACGATGACCTCTGCCGCCTCATGCTCGGCCACGACACGCTCGACAACCGCATACGCTCGGTGGCAGAAGCCTGCCGGCTGCAGCAGACGCGCGACAACAACACCGCCTATGCCTTCAGCATCGAGGGCGGAAGCGTGACCGCACAGCCCGAAGTCAAGGTAGAGGCGGTCAAGCCAAAGGGCAAGAAGAAGGGGCATACCTGGGTGTGGCTGCTGTTGCTCGCCATCATCGCAGCTCTGGCGCTGTTTGTCATCAAGACCCAGAGCGGCGACGCCAAGGGCAACAAGCAACCAGCCAAGACCGAGCAGCACGACAACAACGCACCCCTGCGCACCATCAAGCACAAGTGACGCTGGTGCAGAGCGCCATGCGGCGGCGGGGGCGACACCCACTGGCGGCGCATGGAAGGAAAAGAAATCAAGGAAATAACCAATAACAAAACTACAAATGGCAGTTAACAACAACGAACGCGAAGGGCTGCTCGCCATCGGTACCTTGCTCTCCAACGGCAAGTACCGCATCGAGCAGTATCTGTCGTCGGGCGGATTTGGCAACACCTATGTAGCCACCGACCTTGCCTTTGACGAGAAGGTGGCTATCAAGGAGCTGTATATCAAGGGCGTCTGCGGACGCAACGAGGCCACTAACGAGGTGGCTATCACCCTGACAGAAAACCAACGCACCTTTGAGGCTCAGCGGGAGAAGTTCCGCAAGGAAGCACGACGGTTGCGCCGACTGAGCAATGCACACATCGTGAAGGTACACGACCTCTTCGACGAGAACGGCACATCCTACTATGTCATGGACTTCATCGAAGGCGAAAGCCTCGGAGCCCGCATCAAGCGGATGGGGCACCCCATGTCGCCCGCCGACGTCATGCTGACCCTCCCCCAGATACTCGATGCGCTCGAGACGGTACACAACGACGGCATCTGGCATCTCGACATGAAGCCGGGCAACATCATGATAGACCACAAGGGCAACATACAACTCATAGACTTCGGTGCGAGCAAGCAGTTGCGCAACTCCGACGGCCAGTCGTTGGCTACATCGTCGGCGATGGCATACACGCCGGGCTACGCACCGTCTGAACAGATGGAGCAGAACATCGAGAAGTTTGGTCCATGGACCGACCTCTACGCGCTGGGCGCCACGCTGTTCAATCTGCTTACCGAGCAGACTCCGCCGTCGCCCTCCGACATCGACGACGATGTCAACGAGGCCATCATTCAGTATCTCCCCAACACGGTGAGTACCAAGTTGAGAGACCTCATCGTATGGCTGATGAAGCCCAACCGCAAGATGCGTCCGCAGAGTGTGGCCGACGTGCGCCAGTATCTCGCCGAGACCATCACGCAGAAACCCCAGGCCAAGCCGAAACCCACGCCCAAACCCGCTCCGGCTCCTACGCCCGAGCCCACACCAGCTCCCGAGCCCACACCGGAACCCAGCACCAGACTGCGGCGCAAGAAGGGCGAGCCCGAGACGCCAACGCCTGCCCCCGAGCCGACTGACAACGACGACACCGGCAATAGCAGCTCCCGCCGAAAGGTCATCATGATAGCGGTAGGCGTGGCTGTCCTGCTGTTGGGATACTGGATGCTGTCCAAGGGTACCGGCGGCACGACTGCCGGAGCCCCCGGGGGCATGGTGACCGACGCGACCATCAGGATAGACAACGGCCCTGAGAACCTGAGAACCTTCACCTATACAGGAGAGGCATCGATAACCATCAATGACCAAGGCGACACGCTGTCGGTCATCCCCCAAGGTTCTGGCCATGCCACCTATATGGGCACCACAGACATTCCCTCGTGTGAATATACCGGCCAGTTCAAAGACGGTCTCCCCGACGACGTTTCCGATGATGCCAAGATGGTATTCAGCAACAACGACACGTATGTAGGGACCTTCAGCAAGGGCAACTATTATCGCGGTACTTACACCATAGGCGAAACGGGCGCCGTCTATCGTGGCACCTTCAGCCAGGGAGTCCCCCACGACGGCTACTGGTATGACAAGAGCCACAACCCCACAAGCCGCGTCAACAGCGGCCAAGAGGTGGCTGACACAGCAGGCATACCGCCATACGACAAGGCTCTGCAGTAACTATAGCACTACAGGATAGCATAATCCCCACCCTCATGACAACCATGAGAGTGGGGATTTCTGGTATAATTGAGACTATAATTATCACAAAGTACAATGCTGCCGTACACCATGCAAACAATGAAACTGCCTCATTTAAGCATATTGATTCACCGTTTTAAGACAACCAGCCACACGCCATCATTATCCTTGCCTTCTCGCATTAGGACACCCTTATCCTTCAAAGTGGACAGTTCACGTTCAACTGTACGTGAACTCACTGACAAGGTCTCCGACATATGTTTGGCGGTGACAGACGGCTGTTGGATTATAAGATTGACGATTTTCTTCTGACGCTCAGTAAGTTTAATCTCCGACACATCTCCGACATCATCTCCGACATTTGTGGCATCAACAGAAGCATAGATGATAGTCTGAAACTGTACGGAGCTTGAGTTAAATTGAGGTTTCAGCTCGTCTTTATAACCATCCAAAGCCTTGGTCTCGTTACAGATGCGAGTAAGACAAAAGCTGATTGACTATCCTTGCATTAGATGCAAACTACAGGAAGTGTCTGTTTGTTATACCACATTTACGAATAGACCACGCTGTTTTCTATACATCCTCCAGCAGAGCCTGGTCAGCCCTTGCTGATTTTGAAGCCGAGCTTGAGGATGAGCTTGATGGTTTCGAGCGACGTGTTACGGTCGAACTCGCGCTCCTCGTCGGTCAGGTCGTCGTAGGGGACAAGGCAGGGATGGTGCTTGGCGGCATCGTCGCGGCGGGCGCCATAGGTCCAGCCTTGCGCGATACGGGTGGCAGCCCACACTTCATGCACGTTGCGACACATGTCGTCGATGAGCGGAGTGAGTTCGGCGGGCAGACTGATGTCCGATGTGTCTACGGGATGGGGTTCATACTTGGTTTTGGCCATGACTGTGGAAATAATTGTTGATGGTAGTGGTGACTACGACGAAATCGTAGAGCTTGTAGTCGGGATAAGCGCGGCCGTCGGGCTTGGTAGCGTCGTCCCATCCCGCGAGCAGACTCTCGGCGTCGAGAGCCTCCCAGGGCATGAGGCAGTTGTGCAGCCGGTAACGCTCATTGCAACTATGCCAAGCGCCGAAGGGCAACTGCTGCGAGAGCGTGGGATGGTCGCCGTAGTATCGGTATCCCAGCGCCTCGTGGGAACCATTCCAGCGCAGATGCTCCAGACGGGCAAGATTGCGGAACAGCAGCTGGTCGGCATCGTTATAGCCGTCCGCGGCGGAGGGGTGGTCTCCGCTGTCGGAGGGATGGCAGCCGCTGTCGGGGGCTGAGTAATCGCCCTGCGCCTCGACTATGCCCTCGAGCAGATGCTCATGGGCAGAAATGCGACCGAACTTAGGCACACGCCCATCGGCAAACCACGGCGAGAGAGCGCCGTTGTCGGCGCAGACACGCTCGATGATGTAGAGCTTGGTGAAGGCGTGATAGGCGTTTTCGACATCCTGCATCTCCTTACGCCTCAGCTCGCCATAGGCTTCGAGGGTGTGGCGCCCGAGCAGTATCTCGCGGCGGAGCGCCCACTCGTCCTTGGTGCCGAGCCGGTTGTTGACGGTGCAGTAGGCGCGGTTGTAGAGACGGCCCTCGGCCTCGAAACGGCTCTCCACGATATTGCCGAAGGTATAGATGCTGGCTGCCGAGCCGAAGATGACGATATGCTCGGCAAAGGCTGGGATGCCCACCTGGTTGTAGTGGTCGGCGATGTCGCGCATGTGTGGCTCATAGTAGCTGGAATAGGAGCGCACGAATATCTTGAAGCGGGAGATGTCGACGCGGTTGCGGCGCACGTAGTTGAAGATGTTGACTGCGGCAGAGATAGACTGCTCGCTGTCGCCGAGAGCCACCACGACATAGTTGACCGTAGCAGCCACCTCGTCGAGCAGACTGTAGAAGTCGGGCGAAGAGATGTCGCAGTCGTGGAAAGAGTAGAGGTCGCGGCTGCCCTCGCCGTCGAGAGCGGGAGCCGAGGAGAGGAAACGGCCCTTGAGCTGGTCCATGCCGGCATCGACGACATGGCAATGATACTCCGACCGCATGACCTGGCGGTTGGCGTTGTCGCTGCCGGGCTGGTCGTCATCGACCGAAGAGAGGCTGGAGACAAAGGCACCAAACTCGTGGAGATAGCGTACGGCATCCTGACCGCTCTCGCCAAAGCCTACGACCAGCGAGGTGAAAGGCGAGGTGACGGTGCCCACATTACGGGTGGTGTCGAGTTCGACAAAGCGTATGGGGTGATAGTCGGGCGTGCTCTTGAGCTGGTCGATGCTGGCATGCGACGAGTCGACTATCTTGACATCGAGGTTGCTGGACGAATAGGCGTCTTCGACCACGCGGCTGGCACTGTCGTAGCGGGCGTGGCTGTAGATGGTGACCTTGTGGCCCTCGGCTTCGGCAAAGCGGCGTATGTCGCTGTCGGCACAGATGTTGGCGGTGGCGCGGAGGTTGCTCTCCTGGTCGTCGCCGAGCATGAAGAAGTGGAGCTCGCCACGGGTCTTGCCGATGAGGCGTGCCACCTGGCCCAGCGCCAGTTTGCCGGCAAGCACCTGTGTACCGTCCTTGCGCTCGGCAGCGGTGAGCTCGCAGCGGCTCAGACGGGCAAAGGCGGTGGCGGTAAGGCAGTTGAGTTCCTTGAGATGGTCGAGCTCCCGGTTCTTGAGCGACAGGAAGTCGAAGAGGCGGTCGAGCCCGGTGGGGGCACTGGTCTCGTCGCCGTCGTCGGCAGTCTTGACAAAGACCAGACGGTAGGTGCCGGCCTTGAGGGTGCGGCGTATGTCGGCGGCGAGCAGATAGGAAGGCTCGTTGATACCCCAGAAGATGAACAGGCGCTCGCGCATGGCACCGCTACAACCTGTGGCCCAGAGCTGCACACGCGCCATGAGGTTATAGCCGAAGTGCTTGATGACAAAGAGCATGCTGACGGCTGCCGCCATGAAGTGGGCGAGCGAGAAGAGCGTCATGAAGAGCAGATTGGAGTGGAACTCCTCGTGCACGGCACTGATGTCGCTGTCCATTACAAACATGCCGAACGCGTGGACAACGCCCATCGGCGTCTGTCGCAGCAGACGCAGGAAGGAGTCGACAGTGAAACCGGCGGCATCGTCGCTGACGATAAACATGCCGACGGTATAGATACAGAAACCGAAAATCCACGTAAGGAGGAAAAGCAGGGTGAGATGGCGTTCTACAAAGCGCCAGAAGCGGCTCCATCGCCCGTTCTCCATGCGGTAGAAGACGGCTGCCACCACAAAGGCTACAAGGATAATGCCCACAGCCATCAGTGCCGAGAGCGACATGAGACTGCCCACATCGGCATTGCCTGCGGCGCCATCGCCATTGGCCGAACTACACGAACTCATCACTGCGCCAAGCGCCAAAAGGGGTAAGGATAACAGTTTCTTCATTGACTATGATAGTTATTACGGTGAGAGACACCGGTACCCAGACCGATGACATCGATGTGCAAATATACATATTATTATTGATAACCCACCGAATAACTCGAAAAAACAGCTATCAGACATGCCAAGTTGCTAAAAACTCCACCAGTCTGGCCCTCTGGCAGATTGCTGTATAACCGCAAATCCCCACAGGATGCTCCAGCAGAGCATGGCCCGTGGGGATGGATTATGGATGTTTATTGGGGATGAGCGATTACTATGGTTCCACGACCCTACCCATAAAGAGGATGGCGCCGGTGGTATTCTCGCGAATAGCATAGATGAAGGGGTGGTCGAAGGGCAGATAGGGCGTAGGACCGGGAGCGATATCAATACCGAGACCAGCCGATGTAGCTGCAGCCTTGGTACCGTTCTCATCTACACGTATAGCCACCTTGTGCGCCAACTTTAGAAGAGCGGCATTAAGGTTTTCCGCAACTTTGGGGAATCCAGCTCCAAAAGCCGAAGGCATACCCAGGGCAGCTGTCTTATTTATGAGATTGCCCCAATCTGTCATGGCTGAGAAACGCGGCAGACAGACTATGGCCTCAGACTTGGTCATCAGATTGTGCCAAGCCCACCAGTCGGCGTGCTCTATGATTTCCGGCAAGCACTCCGTACGCTTTGGCATCACCACCATCATGCTGTAGTAACCCTGGCCGTAGGGCAACTCGACCATCTGCAGCGACTCATCGACATAGTGGTTTACCTCAGCAGTATTTGACATAGTCATCACATTACGGGGTTTGCCGTCGGCACCGTAGAAAGGCTGAGCCTTGGTAATGGAAGGATTGAAGGGATGAGACCATTTGCCATCAAAGTAGTTGGCATTGAGAGCGATAAATTTGGTCTGACCATTTATCTTCAGAGGAAAGTTGGTTATGAGTCCACGGGTATTGTCTTTAGCCCATTTGTCTATCTGCTCCTGCATGGCAGTAGGGTTGCCGGCTATATCGGCTATGCCCATCTGAGCCTTGTAATACCCCTCTATCGAACTCTCAAACTCTGGCAGATAAGTATATCCTTTGGCCAGCCAAGTAGAGTTGTTCAGACCTACCTTTACGAACTCGTCATCCTGTTCGAGCTTGTCGAGCAAAGCCAAGTTCTCCTGGTTCAGGCTTTCTATATCGTCGAAGCCCAGAGCATTTACTATCTCATTCTGCAAGGCCTCATTGACGCCATTGGCAAGTATAGAGAACATATACTGCATACTCATTGGCGCCACACACACGTTCTCGTTTTGTTTCTCCGGGTCAGCAGAGAGTACTGTCATCAACTTGTTGGCGAACTTGTTGCTCCGCTGCGCGAATTCTGTCTGCTGCACCTGACTATACACTATAGGTATAGGTTTCAAATCGACTCCGTCTCCGCTGCCATTCTCCGTGTCATCAGTACAGCTTGCCATCGACGCCACCAGTGCCGCCATGGCAAAAATATAAATCAGCTTTTTCATAAGTTTTCTTGAATACATAAATTAAGTTTGATATTACGCCTACATTTATGGGGGTGCAGAATACAGCCCCGTCAGTTTTTAGCTATTCTACATTCATCTTTATATGTTATAAATGCATGGAGGTGGGAAATCTTGCATGCATTAGCCACTTTTTTTATCATCGCGCGAAAAAATTTAATCGTGCCGACGCTACGGTCTATGACGGTTGATAATGAAGATTACATGTGACCGAATTACGGTTGCCGCAATAGCAATGACGAAGTTTGACTTCGGCAGCCAGCAGCCTTCCACCATAGAGGCCCAAAGCCTCATCCCTAAAGCGGGATGAGGCTTTGGGCCTCTATGGTTTGGGGGTGTAAAGCCGTCAGGCCTTGACGGGCATATAGCGGGGCACAAGCAGCTTCATGACGAGCCAACCAGCGATGTAGGCCACAGAGCAGTAGCAGAAGATGATGAAGTAGCCAGCCTCCTTGCCCTGGAAACCGCAGAAGACGGTCTGTGCAGCCTCGACATGGTCGAGCAGACGGCCAGAGACGAAGTTGATGAGGAACGAGCTGAGTCCGCCTGCCATACCGTTGATGCCGGTGATGGTGGCCACAGCCTTCTTGGGGAAGAGGTCACTGCCCACGGAGAAGAGGTTGGCCGACCATGACTGGTGGGCGGCGCCCACGATACCGATGATGCAGATGGTGAGCCAGCACGAGATGGCGCCCAGCGTCTGGGCCACAAGTCCCAGCAGGGGGAAGAGGGCAAAGATGAACATGGCCTTCATGCGGCAGTTGTAGGCGTTGCCTCCGGTGCGGTTGATGAATATGGTGGGCAGCTTGCCGCCGTAGAGCGACAGCATCGTGATGGCATAGAGGGTGAACATGAGCATCTGGGCCATGGCGCTGTCTGACGTATAGCCATAGACATCACTGATATAGGCGGGCGTCCAGAAGAGGAAGAACCACCACACACCATCAGTGAGGAACTTGCCCATAAGGATGGCCCAGGTCTGGCGCAGGCGCAGACACTCGAGGATAGAGAGCTTGCGGCCGCTGTCGGCGTCGGCAGCAGCGTCGTCCTGGCTGTCCTGGAGTATGTATTCGCGCTCGGCGGCGTTGACGCGCTTGTTGGTCTGCATGGGCTGATAGATGAAAATCCAGATGCCCATCCACACGAAGCCCAGCATACCGATGACCACAAAGGCCATCTCCCATCCGTTGCCCACGCCCATATCCTTGAAGTAGCGTGCCAGGGTGGGGATGCACAGGGGCGCGATGAGGGCGCCGATGGTGGCTCCGGCATTGAAGATGGCGGTGGCGAAGGCGCGGTCTTTCTTGGGGAAATATTCGGCGGTGACCTTGACAGCGGCGGGGAAGTTGCCGCTCTCACCGGCAGCCAGCACCACGCGGGCGGCCAAGAAGAACCACACGCTGACCATAGACACCGTGGCTGCCACGTCGCCGGCAGCGCCCACGAGCTGGGCTGCATCGTCGAGACCTACCCACTGCTCGGTGGCCCAGCCACACAGGGCGTGGAGACAGGCGCCGGCAGACCACACGCCGATAGCCCAGAGGTAGCCGCGACGGGTTCCCAGCCAGTCGATGATGCGACCGGAGAAGAAATTGGCGATGGCATACATGATGGAGAAGGCGGCGGCTATGTTGCCATAGTCGGTATTGGTCCAATGAAACTCGGGAGCGATGAAGTCTTTCCACGTGAGCGAGAGGGCCTGGCGGTCCAGATAATTGACAGTGGTGGCGAAGAAGAGCATCGCGCAAATTACCCAACGGAAGTTGGTCTTTCTGGTAGTCTGAATATTATTCATGTTTTAAGGTAATTATACTTGTAGGGGCAAAGGTAATCAAAAAAGTTGATACCATGACGGCTATGGCGTTTTTTCTTGCAAAAATCGACCGATGCCACCGTCTTGGGGCTGCAGCCATGCCGTTTTGCGCCCGCCATGGAGGGCTTCGGCCATAGCCCTGCCGCATCGACGGGCATGGGCACGAGGGCCACGGTCCTTGCCATCATCGGTAGCGGCGAGGCCATGGCCCCTGTCGGCTCGTAACGGAAGGTACGTAGGCTCGTATCAAATGTCACGAGGGCACGTATCAATAGGCACGAAGGCTCGTAACATACGATACGAGCCAGCCAAGCGGCTCCCGGCGCATCCGAAGCGGCTCACACTGAGCCCCTACCCCATCGCCAAGGCACCAAAAAGCTCCGCCTGCAAGGGGAAGACCATTGCAGGCGGAGCCATGTATAGGGTAACGGGTGAGGAGGCGTCAATCCTGATAGTAGACGCGCTTCACACGATTGGAGATGCCAGTGAGTATCTCGTAGGGGATGGTGTCGATGGCGTCGCTGAGCACGGTGACGGGCAGATGCTCGCCGAAAATCTCGACGCTGTCGCCCTCGGCACAGTCGATGTCGGTGACGTCAATCATGCAGACGTCCATACAGATATTGCCCACATACTCGGCGCGCTTGCCGTTGACGAGGCAGTAGCAGTGGCGGTTGCCGAGATGGCGGTTCAGACCGTCGGCATAGCCTATGGGGATGGCGGCTATCACGCTGTCGCGGGTGAGCACTCCCTTGCGGCTGTAGCCCACCGTATCGCCAGCCGGCACGTGGCGCAACTGCAGGATGGTGGTCTTGAGCGTAGACACGGTGTTGATGATGGCATTGTTGCGCGAGTTGATGCCATAGAGTCCCAGACCTAAACGGCACATATCGAGCTGGCGTTCGGGGAAGTGTTCGATGCCGGCAGAGTTGTCTATGTGGCGGAGGATATGGTGGGAGAAGGCTGACTGGAGCCGGCGGCTGCCCTCGTCGAAGAGAGCAAACTGGCGGGCACTGAAATCGTCGAAGCTGTCGCTGTCGGAACCCACAAAGTGGGAGAAGACCGAGCGGGGGATGACGGCGTTCTGATGCTGCAGGCGGTCGATGAGCCTGTCCATGTCCTCGCGGGGATTGAAGCCCAATCGGTGCATGCCGGTGTCGAGCTTGATGTGTACGGGATAGTCGGTGATGCCCTCCTTCTCGGCTGCCTTGATGAGGGCCTCGAGCAGACGGAACGAATAGACCTCGGGCTCGAGGTCATAGTCGAACATGGTCTTGAAGGCGGTCATCTCGGGGTTCATCACCATGATGTTGGCGGTGATGCCGTTCTTGCGCAGGGTGACACCCTCGTCGGCGACAGCCACAGCCAGATAGTCTACGCGGTGGTCTTGCAGGGTCTTGGCTATCTCGACCGACCCGGCGCCATAGGCGTCGGCCTTAATCATGCAGACGAGCTTGGTTTCGGGCTTCATGAAGGACCGGTACCAGTTGAGGTTCTCGACCACGGCAGAGAGGTTGACCTCGAGGATGGTCTCGTGGACCTTGCGCACGAGGAGCTCGGTGAGGCGGTCGAAGCCGAACTTGCGGGCGCCCTTGAGCAGAATGACCTCGTCGCGGAGGGTGTGGAAGACGGGGCTGGCGACAAAGGCGTCGACGCTCTCGAAGAACGACTTGTCGGCGATGGTTATCTCGTCGGCAGCGGCACAGAGCTGGGGGCCGATGCCGATAAACCGCTCTACACCACGCTGCTGGCAGAGCTGCGCCACCTCGCCATAGAGCGACTGCGGGGTGAGTCCGCTCTGCTCGATGTCGCTGAGGATGAGCGTGCGGCGGCGTCCCTGATGGTCGGGGCGACGGCGCATGAAGTCGAGGGCTATGTCGAGCGAGTTGACGTCGGAGTTGTAAGAGTCATTGATAAGCGTACAGCCGTGCTGTCCCTCCTTGACCTCGAGACGCATGGCTATGGGCTCGAGCTGCTGCATGCGCAGGGCAAGGTCGGCGGCAGAGACGCCCAGGTGGAGGGCTACGGTGGCGCAGACGATGGAGTTGGAGATAGAGGCGTCGTCGATAAACGGCAGCTGGTAGTGCTGCTCGGCGCCACCCTGGTAACTGTAGGTCACGAGGGTATGGGCGTCGCCCTTGTCGATACGGCTGATGTACATGGGGGCATGGGCGTCGGTAAGAGACCAGCAGAGGCGCTCGCCGGGATAACCGGAGGCTTCGACCTCGGCGGCTATCACGCTGTCGTCGGCATCGTAGACCACGGTCTGGGCGTCGTGGAAGAGCTGAATCTTCTCCTTACACTTGGCCTGCATGGACTCGAAGTTCTCCTGATGGGCGGCGCCGAGGCAGGTGAGCACGGCGATGGTGGGCTGGATGATGCCACGCAGGGCGCGCATCTCTCCGGGCTGGCTGATGCCTGCCTCGAAGATGCCCAGCTGGGTATGCTCGTTGAGCAACCACACCGAGAGGGGCACACCTATCTGTGAGTTGTAGCTGCGGGGACTGCGGGTGACGCAGACGTCGGGCGACATGATCTGGTAGAGCCACTCCTTGACCATGGTCTTGCCATTGCTGCCGGTGATGCCCACCACGGGAATGTCGAACTCATCGCGATGGCGCTCGGCAAGCCGCTGCAGCGCCTCCAACGAGTTGGTGACTTTCAGGAAGTTGGCATGGGGATAAAGGGTGGCATAGTCCGTGGGGACGTGCTCGACCACAAAGTTGTTGACTCCACGGCGATACAGGTCGGGGATGTATCGCATACCGTCATTGCGCTGAGTTTTCAGGGCAAAGAAAAGCGTTTCCTCTGGGAAACATAACGAACGGCTGTCAGTGAGGATGAAACCTACGCGGGCTTCACCGTTGCCGTATCTACGCGCACCGATGAGTGTGGTAACCTTCTCAATAGTATAGGTCATTTCTCTCTATCTTAAAATTTAATGCAAAGTTATTATATTTTTTTGAAAGTGCGTCGACTCTCGCCATGGTTTTATTCATAAAGTCTTTATATTCGGCACTCTCGGGGTCGAAGGGGCGGTGGCTGAGGGCGGCCTTGACGGGCTGCCACTCGGCGAGGAACCGGGTCATGGCGCTGCCGAAGTAGACGCGGCCCATGCACTCGTGGATGTAGGCCACGGCCTGGGTGCTGGGGTGTATCATGTCTTCGGCATAGAAACGGTAGTCGCGCAACTCGTCGTTCATAATCTCGTAGGAGGGGAAATAGCTGACATGCGGATGGCGACGCTCTATCTCGGCAGTGGCAAGCAGGAGCACCGACTTGGACAACTGGCTGCCGTGGAGTCCGTATTTGCGATAGCGGATGGGGCTCACGGTGAGTATCACGTGGGCATCGGGCCAGCGGTGGGCTATCAGGGCGATGGTCTGCTCAAGGCTCTCGACCGTATCGTCGACCGTCATCTCGCGCTCCTCAAAGAGCTGCGGCGGCCGCTTCTGACAATTGTCGACCACCTCGCCCGTGGCGCGGAGTATATAGATGTGGTTGGTGCCGAGGGTAATCACAACGGTATCGACCCTATCGTCGGGAGGCAGCTCGTCGGAGAGTCGGGCGATGGTGTGGCCCACGCTGATGGGGTTGTACATCACGCCGTAGGGGTTGACCGTCACACGGAAGCAGTCGTCGGCAAAGAGTCGGCCCATATTGTCGGCAAAGCAGCTGCCCACAAAGAGCATGCGCGAGCAGGGCTCTATCTCGAAGTCTGCACGCGGCAGGTCGACTGGCGTCTGTAGTTGCAGTGGCATAGGCGTGTTCCTGTTATTCATGCATTACCAATCGAAGCCCCGTAGCCTCGTCATTATAGTCGGGGGATTGACCATAACGAGTAGAGATGTGGCATGCCTCAACAGTATGGCCTATTCCGCCATCACGATACACGCGTAGCTCACCGCTGTCTGGGCCGGTGGGGTCAGACTGGGCCGCGGCTGAGTATGGGGCGAGCCAGTCGCTGCACCATTCGCTGACGTTGCCTGTCATATCATAAAGTCCGAGTTCGTTCGGGGCCTTCCGGCCCACTGGCTGGACAGTAGAAGTATTATAACAATGCCAAGCCACTCTCCCGATAGTATTACTACCGCTATATTGATAGCCCTTGCTCACATTGCCACCACGGGCGGCAAACTCCCATTGTGCCTCTGTGGGCAAGCAAAAACTTATCCCAGAGTAGCCCGACTTAGCTTGGGCAAGCGCGGTAAGGCGTGAAAGGAATGTCTGGCAGTCTGTCCAAGAGACATTGGTCACAGGAAGATTTCGGCCCTTCACCTTAGAGGGGTTGGAGCCCATCACAGCCTCCCATAGGGCCTGGGTAACCTCGTACTTGGAAATAAAAAAGCCATCGACGGTAACAGTATGCACCGGGAGCTCATCTGGATAGGGATTTTTCATCTGCGGGGTGGCTCCCATCTGGAACGTACCGCCCCGAACGTAGACAAAACTATAATAGAGGCTCTTCCACTCGGAGGCGAAAGTGGGCTTGGCACTGGTCTGCTTATTCCGCGCTGTAGCAGGTTTGGTCTTGGACCTGGCGGCTTCGGTTTTACCAGTCCTCGCATTACGATTAATGGTCGGATTGTGCTTAATGATGCCCTGCCCATCGGCCTCGGCTGCAAGCGCGAGGCACAAGAGAAACAGGAAAGCTCTACATAAATGCTTCATATATGAACGTTATAAGAAATAATCAATAAGCAAAAGTAAGAAAAATATATATTTTGCAGGCTACAAGTGACGTTTTTTTTCGGCAGAGGGTGAAAAAAACAGATACGAGTGGGTGCTGGCCAAGCATAGTAAATGCCAAAACTATTGGACGATGTCGCATAAAAGGTGATGCCATCGACCAGAGTATCGGGGGGATCAGGGGCACTGTGGAGTTCATGACAGACGGCCATCTCGCACTCATTAAAGCTGTCCATAGTGTCGGCAAACATGGCACATACAAGAGTAACAATTGATAACTTTAGGGCAAAAGTACGCAAGATATAAATAACAACAACAGCTACAGGCTGTTTTTTGGGAGGGGCGGCAGTGAAGTTGACACAAAACAGGGGACAATATAGCTGTAGCCCCCAAAGAACTGATAGGATGAAATCAGAAATGGCTGCCATTGTGATGGCAGTTGGTATATATATATAAATAATGTGAGCACAAGCCTCCTCTGCGAAACTATAGATTGACGGAAACAAGAGAAAGAAGGCTACGCGCTCGCGGCAGGGGGGCTTCCTGGTCTTGCCAATATGGCGAAAAATCACGCGAATTGGGTGACTGGTTGTCTCATTTCGGATGGGAAATGTTAAAAAAGCTATCTCCGTGCAAAGAAATTTGCACAATAATTTGGTTTATTTCATAAACCTTATTATCTTTGCCATGCAATCCGGAACTGCGATGCCTTTGTCAGACCTTTCTGCAGGAGGAACGACGGGCATGAGTGAACAAAACAAGTCGTTTAACATCCAAGAAAACTCAAGAAATCATGGAAGAAATAACAAACATGACTGCCGAGCGCAGTCTGGAAATCATCCGAGAATCGATAGAACGCAGCCAGCGCACAATCAACAAGAACTCTGCACTGCCATTAATCTGGTGGGGCGCTTGTGTAGTAGCCTTTTCATTGCTCATTGCCTATTTGTGGAATAATCACGGTGGGCCTGTGTGGAATTTCTTATGGGCAGCGTTGTGGCTGGTAGGTTACGCAGGCAACAGGCTGATTGACAAAAAGCGGGAAACCATCCCAACAACATTCGTGGGCAAAACCATCGAATATGTATGGGCTACATTTGGTGTATTCTGCTGTAGCATGGGCATGATTCTCGGCTTGATCGGAAGCGGAGTCCTGCCGATAGAACTGGTTTTACCTAAGGTGTATGCCTTCGGATGCCTTACAAGTATCATCTCCTTGTGCTTCGGAATGGGTACAACCATCATGGGACTGATACTGAGAAACCGCATCATCCAGGCTTGTGGTCTGATTGCAGGCATCGGAGGCTTTTTCGGCGCATTGCATTATCCAGACCACATGCAGCTCTATGTAATGGCAGTTGTGGCAACGGTCGGGCTGATTGTTCCTGGCGTAATTATTCATTTGCATAATAAGAGATAAGGAGGAGATACATGTTCCAACCATTAGACCCGCTGTTGCACGCAGAGTTGCGACTGGCTGTCATGTCGCTGCTCATCAGCGCCGACGAGGCCGAGTTCCCATACATCAAGGAACAGACGGGAGCCACGGCGGGCAATCTGAGCGTACAGATTGACAAGCTCTCAACGGCAGGCTATATTGAGATAGAGAAAACCTTCAAGGGCAAAAGGCCTTGCACCATCTGCCGGATTACCCAAAAAGGAAGACAGGCTTTCGAACAATATGTAGAAGCCTTGAGGGACTATCTTGAAGTGGCAAACAAAGGCTGAAAGGACAACTCTGCCAGCCTCTCTCGTACCGACATTGTACCACGGCCGTGACAAATGGCTATGGCACAATGTCGGTTATCAATTATATCGACCCATTCATGGATAATTCATCGACATTCGCACCCAAAGAAAACCATAACCGCATCACCCCATGGGAACATATATTGCAGAAAGTAAACAGTAAAAACGAAATGGAAAAGGCGGCTTATTCGGATGGTTACGCAGAAAGAGAGGGTATCTGCCAGCTTCGTCATTTTACAGCAAATGGTATCGCCCTGCGGACTTATTGCCGTGTTACCCACAATATTTCGGATGGTTACCTTGTTTCGGATGGTTGCGTTCATCCCAGCGCATAGATCTGAAACCTATGCCCTGACGAAGAAATATGCGAGGATGGAAACGGCCCTGCTCCAAACGTTTGTAGTACATCACATAACCTCCACGTTCCCGATGGAGCAACTTCATGGTCGTGCGAGACTTGCCCACAAATACATACACGTCACCATTAGCCGGTTCCAGACCCACTTTACGGACCTGTCCACACATACCATTCACGCCCATGCACATATCAGTAGGATGCTGCGCCATAACTATACGGTTGTCCTCATTCAAATTGAACATAACTGTTTTTTGAGGACAAAGTAATCAGTCTCGACGAAATGGAAAAGGCGGCTTGTTTCGGATGGTTACCAACAATCATCTTCTTCTTTGCCCAACTATGGCACATATACCAACGAAAAGAGCCTCAGTCACTATTGTGACCAAGGCTCTTCGTGAAAAAGGGCGGCTACCTACTCTCC
>UMBZ01036478.1_pt1 | contig 22013 bp, 28 predicted proteins | sample 1964091 | NCBI WGS metagenome assembly UMBZ01 (sample SAMEA4835954, study PRJEB28245) | human gut metagenome | biome: gut microbiome; material: fecal sample | place: Denmark | collected 2008
ATTTACAGTCTGCCCCATTTGGCCACTCTGGTATTTGCCCTTACGCAGTGTTGAGAACTTGTTTTTCTCAATTGCGATGCAAAGGTACGATTATTTTTTTAATCTGCAAGCGAAATCCAACATTTTTATTGCAGTAATTGCGCATTCGTCGCCTTTGTTGCCCAGTTTTCCGCCGGCACGATCTTCGGCTTGTTGCATATTATTTGTGGTGATGAGGCCGTAAATCACTGGAGTGTCGGTTGTTGCGTTAAGATGTGCTATACCTTGTGTAGCTCCGGCGCATACATAGTCAAAATGTGGGGTATCTCCTCTTACTACGCAGCCTAAAGCGATAACTGCGTCTACTTTTCCGCTCTTTATCATCTGTGCTGCACCGAAAGTGAGTTCAAAACTGCCGGGAACTGACTCGATGAGTATGTTTTCGTCTTTCGCTCCGTGGCGTTTCAGGGTCTTTACAGCACCGTCAAGCAAGGCTCCGGTGATATTGTCGTTCCATTCAGATACTACTATACCAAATCGCATGTTGGTAGCGTCGGGCACTGAGTTGAAGTCGTATTCAGACAGGTTGTGATAGATTGTTGCCATATTCTTCTGTTTTTATGTTTACGGTTTCTTGTTTGCTTATGTTGTTATAAAAGAAAAGCTCCACAGACTGCACAGACCATTGACACCCACAATAGGGAAGAGTGTCGGTATCCGTGAACTCTGTGGAGCTTTATATGTAGGCTTATGTAAGCCTCGTTTTTTCGGGTTTACTCCTTATTTAATAGAAGCGCGGTCGATATATTTATCGATGTCCATTGCCTGCATAGAGTTGCCGTACTTGTTTTTGATCTGTTTGTATGCTTCTACAGCTTCAGAGTTCTTGCCTTGTTTTTCAAGAATCTGACCAGCTTCGAGCAAGTAAACAGGGCTAAGCACTACGCTGTTTGCTTTTTCAGCAGCTTTCAGCAGAGTAGCTGCAGCTTTGTCCAGCTGGCCCAACTGAGCGTAGCAGTTACCGATTGTGCCAAGCATTGCAGGAGCTACCATGAAGTCGCTTGCGCTAAATTTATCCAAATACTTAGCTGCGTCTTCGTACTGAGCGAGCTTAGCGTAGCATACGCCTGCGTATGCGTTAGCCAATTTGCCAGCTTTAGTACCGCTGAATTCATCGGCAATTTTCAAGAATCCCATGTTGCCCAGGCTGTCGCCCTTCAATGCAGCTTCGAATTCGTCGTTACCGAAATATCTTTCGGCCATGAAACTTGCTTCCGATGCTTTCAGTTCATTGGGTTCGCTGATAAAATGCTTGTATCCCAATGTTCCGCAAACTATTACTACAATTGCTACTACAACACCTACGATGATGTTTTTGTACTTAAAGAGGAATGCTTCTGAAGTCATCAACGCTTCTTCTACATCCAACGGATCCTGATTGTTTTTCTGATCTGCCATTTTTATTTTAATTATTATTTATTATTCAGTTTTCTCAAAAACGGCACAAATATAATCAATTTCTTTTTTATCGCCTTATAAAAGCATAAAAACTTTAGGCCCTATTTGTGGTGCTTGCCTATATTATAATAGGTGTATGAAAAGCGTCGCTGGTGGCTTCTTGGCTTGTTTTTATGCTGGGGATATGAGAGAAATGGGTGATGCGTTATATAGAGTTGCATTGATTCTATAATAAAGTCGTTTTACTTCGACCGATACGAGCGCTTACTTCGACCGATGTGAGCGTTCACTTCGAGTCGGTCAACGTGCTTACTTTGGTCGAAGTAAGACAACTTCATTAAAAAGTTTCATGACTTACAGAAAAAAAACGGTTTTTCTTTGGGGGGGGGTAAATGTAAAGTGTTATATTTGTGGAGGAATACGACCGATTCTGTCTGAAATAAAACTGGATTTAATAAAGATAGAAGCGTTATGCCTTCTTCTTGTATGTGCGGAATTCAGATAATTATCATTTGCATTTTGTTCCTGAAGTTTTGTACATCCGGGATATGTTGGCATACAGTTCCACGCTTCATGTTAGTTTAGTAAAAGCTCTATGAGAACTGAGAGCTCTAAATGTTATGAAAAATATAAAATTACTAGGTATGCTCTGCATTGCTGTTCCTTTGTTAAGCAGTTGCCAGATTTACAGTGTAGTAAAAGACGCTACCGACCATGAAGAAGGGCGCGTTGTAATGAAAGATGGTACAGAATACGTAGGGCGTGTAAAAATGCCGAAGTGCAACACTCAAACTATTCGCCTCAAGACAGAAGATGGACAAAAACTAAAATTGAAGAATACAGACATTGCAGTGCTCGGCGTGTGGAAAAAGACGCATACTGACAAATGTCATTTTCTTGTGTGCCATCCATATGAGACAACTAAAATGTTCTCTACCAAAAAGAAGAAAATTATAAAGCCGCAATGGATGTCTGTTGAAGCACAAGGCGACCATGTGGAATTTTATTGCTGCAGCTATAAATATAGCATACCTAAAGACGGATCGCTTGTGATTACCAGTGTGCAAAATGGGAATATTATGTTTGTTGCCCGTAAAATAGGAGAAGAAACCGGATGCATTATTGGCTATAAGGGTTCTGGTAGCAAATACTGGCGTAGTCAGCTTGTGGAATATCTTGCTGATGACCCCAACTTGTGTGCAAAGCTAAAAAATAAAGAAATTGATTCTAGCGATTTGCAGACGATTGCTGATTTGTATAATCCTGAAAAGAAATGAAACTGAAGTCGTTTCTGCTTTTTCTGCCTTTACTTTTTGTTGGAACAGGCGCTCTTGCACAAGTAGGCTATACTCATATTGAACTACAAGGTGGTTATGAATTGTTTCCCGATATGAGCAAGAAGTCTGGTGGCAATTTGAATTTTGGTGTCCGTTATGCTTTCAGTGAACGATATTTCATGGCTACTATCATGCACTGTGGTATTAATAACGGCAGCTATGAGGGACAATATGCTGGAGAAGTGACCAACCTTAAGCATACTATGCGCGAATATATGTTAGGAGTAGGTCCGGGCATATATTTATATAACGGAGGCGATCAATGGATTTATGCCGATGTGCTTGTGGGGTACGGCTTTGGGGAAGAACTGAAAAGTTCGGAAGACAGCGAAAGGCGTTCGTTAAATGGGCTTGCCACTGCTGTTCAGATAGGGATAGAACGGCAAACTAAGAGCGGTTGGATAATCGGTATCAATACGGGAGGTTTTCTTGTAGGTGGGAAGATTAGGCCGACGGTCTGTCTTAAATGTGGAGCTTTGTTTAGTATTTAACAGAAATATCGCTATTGTGGCTATTGTGCTATGGTAGCGATATTTTCTTTGAAAATGTTTTCTATTTAATGTCTGGATGTGCGTCTCGCGTTTTTTTGCTAATTTTGCCTTGAATTTACAATCAATGATTATGTGGCTTAAACGCATCTCTATACTTAATTATAAAAACTTGGAACAGGCGGAGCTGGAGTTCTCGCATAAACTGAACGGTATTATAGGCCGAAACGGAATGGGTAAGACCAATCTGATGGATGCCGTGTATTATCTGTCGTTCTGCAAGAGCGCTACAAATCCGGTCGACTCGCAGAATGTGATGCACGATGCTGATTTCTTCGTGCTTCAGGGGTTTTACGAAACCGACGACGGTGAGCCGGAAGAAGTGTACTGTGGACTGAAGCGCCGTCAGAAGAAGCAGTTCAAGCGTAATAAGAAGGAGTACTCTCGCTTGTCAGATCACATCGGACTTATCCCGTTGGTGATGGTTTCGCCTGCCGATTCATGCCTTATATTAGGTGGAAGTGAAGAGCGCCGCCGTTTTATGGACGTAGTGATTTCGCAGTTCGACCGTGAGTATCTTGATGCGTTGATTCGTTATAATAAGGCGTTGCTTCAGCGCAACACTCTCTTGAAGGCTGAGGTAGAACCCGATGATGAGCTGATGTCTGTATGGGAGGAGATGATGGCTCAGGCAGGCGAGGCGGTGTATCGCAAGCGATATGAATTCATCATGGAATTTATTCCGGTGTTTCAGTCGTTCTATTCTTTCATATCGAAGGATGGCGAGCAGGTATCGCTCCAGTATCAGTCGCATGTGGCGCAGGGCGAGTTTCTTCAGCAACTGAAGGAGGTGCGTCAGCGCGACCGTATATTGGGTTACACATCGCGCGGAGTGCATAAAGACGACTTGCTGATGTCGCTCGGCGAGTTCCCCATTAAGCGCGAAGGTTCGCAGGGACAGAACAAGACGTATCTTATAGCGTTGAAGTTAGCTCAGTTCGAATTCCTGAAGCGCACCGGAAGTCGCACTACCCCCATAGTGCTGCTGGATGATATATTCGATAAGCTCGACGCATCGCGTGTAGAGCAGATTGTAAAGTTAGTTTCGGGCGATAGCTTCGGACAGATATTTATAACAGATACCAACCGCGATCATCTTGACCGTATTCTGCACGAGGTGAACGGTGATTACCGTTTGTTTGAGGTAGAGAACGGTGAGGTGACATTGCGTGCTGAAGAGAAAGGAGGCGAATTATGAAACGTGGAAATACAGAACACATAGCCGACGTGATAATGCGTATGTTGCGTCAGGAGGGACTTGAGACTCCGCTCAACGAGTTCCGCATAGTTGATGCGTGGAATGATGTAGTGGGTCCGGCCATAGCACGCTATACGCGTAATGTGTTTATCAAGAACCAGACCCTCTATGTGCAGGTAGCGTCGTCCGTCATCCGTCAGGAGTTGCTGATGAACCGTGAATTGCTGATGCGTCACCTTAACAACAGGGTAGGTGCGCAGGTGATATATAATATCGTCTTTACTTAACCTGTCCGTTTTCGCTCCACACTTCATCCATAGGCGTGTCGAAGTCTTCGTGTGGAAGTGTGTTCTCTGCCACTTGAAACTGGAAGCAGATACCTATTTTATAAGGTGAGATGCGTGCCAGCAGTCGGTCGTAATATCCTTTGCCACGTCCCAAGCGGTTTCCTTCGCTGTCGAACGACACTCCTGGTATGATGGCGAGTTCTATTTCTTCTTCTTCGCGGAACTGCTCTCCGGTAGGTTCGTCTATGTTGTATGCTCCTTTTTGCAGGCATTCTGCACCGGTGTATACTCTCAGTTCCAAATCATCGCCCTTCACTACGGGCAGAATAATCTTTTTCTGCTTGCTCCATTTCTCTACAAACTCGTGTGTCTGCACTTCATCGGGCAGTGAGTGATATAGCAATATTGTAGAAGCTTGCTTGAACAAAGGATGATTTTCTATCTGCTCCAGTAAGTGTTTCGACCATTCTTTCCGGTCTATTTCAGTAGTAGCTTTTTTGCGTCGGCTTATCTCCTTACGCAATAGTTTTTTCTCTTCTTTCAGCATTATGTTGTTCTTTTAGCGTTCTGTAGTTGTGATAAAAAAGAGGCGCGGTGGCGATTCGTTTTCGGTTTCGCCACCGCGCCTCTTTATGTTGTAATGAAAACTTTATTCCTCTTCCTGCTGTGGAGCTTTAGGGAATGCTTCGCCTTTCTCAAGTATCTGTAGGGCTTTCTGTACTGTAACGTCGCTCTTGTTGAGATACTCTATGTACGATTCTATTCCTAACATGTCGTAGATAACATTTCCTATCAACACTTCGTTGAGCAGCGTTCTCGATTTAGCTATCAGGTTGTTACGGCGTTTCAGCCCTCTGCTTTCTGCATACTGTGCGAACTTCTCTATAAGGTTCTGCTTCTGCAGGAATTTCACCAAGGCATCAGCATTATCATACTCTTGCATCTTGGTGCGGTTCTTATCGGTATAGTCCAGAGCGAATCTTGGCAACAAGCCTCTGGTAGCGGCCATTCTGTAATAAGAAGTTATGCCGATGGTATCTTGCGGAACGAATATATCGGGCATGATACCTCCGCCACCGTAAACCGTACGTCCCAGGCTGGTGTGATATACCTCGTTCTTGTTCTGCTTGATGCTATCTGCCGAGAAGAATTCTCCGTGCTCATATCTTGTAATTAAATCCATTTCGTATTCAGCGTCATTGCCTTTAGAGTATGGCTTCTGAATACATCTTCCTGATGGAGTATAGTAGCGAGCGATGGTAAGACGGATAGCGGAGCCGTCGCTGAACTCGATAGGTTGTTGCACCAATCCTTTACCGAACGAGCGTCTTCCCACGATGGTACCACGGTCGTTATCCTGTATCGCTCCGGCGAAAATCTCACTTGCCGAAGCCGAACCTTCATCGGTCAGGATAACAAGAGGCATCTTCTGACTGCTTCCGGTGCCGTTCGACATATAGTTCTCGCGCGGCGATTTACGCCCTTCAGTGTAAACTATCAGTCGCTTGTTGGGCAAGAACTCATTTACCATCTGTATAGCTGCCGTCATGTAGCCGCCTGTATTTCCACGAAGGTCAACTATCAAACCTTTGCAACTGCTGGTAGCTAATTTAGCTAAAGCGGCAAGCAACTCCGGATAAGTAGTCTCACCGAATTTATTAACCTTTATATATCCGAATTTGTCGGTAATCATGTATGCCGCGTCGATGCTCTTTACAGGAATATCACCACGTACGATGGTAAAGTGCAGAATCTCTTTCTCGCCAGGGCGCATGATGCCCAACTTCACTTCGCTGTTCTTAGGACCCTTCAAACGACGCATCGCTTCATTGTTCGTTACGATTTTACCAACGAAAGCCGAGTCGTCAACCTCCACTATGCGGTCGCCTGCCAGTAGTCCCACTTTCTCCGACGGACCACCCGGTATCACATTATTAATATGTATGGTGTCGTCTTGAATGGTGAACTGCACGCCGATACCGCTGAAGCTACCCCTCAGGTCGGAAGTTACCGCCTCAAGGTCCTTAGCCGGAATATACGACGAGTGCGGGTCGAGTTCCGCCAGAATCTGCGGCATTGCCTCCTCTACAAGGTTCGCCATGTTTACAGTATCCACATATTGGTCGTTCACTATTCTAAGCAAGGCATTCAGCTTGTTAGACGATGTGTTGATGATGCCCAATTTGTTCCCGGAGAAATGATTAGTGTAAAATGTGCCTATCAATATACCCACCACCATGCTTACGGCTAGTAGGAGAGGCATCAGTCTGTACTTGTTATTGTTTGTCATATCTTGAAGTATGCTATGTTTTTACTCTTGTTCCGGATTAAGATAAACGGTCTCTACGTTAGCTCTTTTCAGCAACTCTATCCCGTCTTCCAATCTATATTTCTCTGCGTATACCACACGCTTTATTCCGGCCTGCACTATCAGTTTGGCGCATTCTATGCAAGGCGATGCGGTGACATATAGCGTAGCACCCTCGCTGCTGTTGCCCGAGCGTGCTATCTTGGTGATGGCATTAGCTTCAGCATGAAGCACGTACGGCTTGGTTACACCGTTCTCGTCTTCGCATACATTCTCGAATCCCGCCGGAGTACCGTTATATCCGTCGGATATAATCATCTTGTCCTTCACTATCAGCGCCCCAACCTTACGTCGAATGCAGTAAGAATTCTCCGCCCAGATGCTGGCCATACGCATGTATCGTTTGTCAAGGATATCTTGTTTATGATCTTCCATATCAATATCGTTTTATTAGTTTCTGAAGTCCTGCGGATAGAATTGGATGAAGTGCTTTTTCGCTCCGTCGAACAACTTTATTGTCTTTGAGTCACCACGATAATACTTCGCTTCGGAAATCTCCTTGTAGAAGATAGCGTCTCGTCCGGCGTTAGGCGTACGGTTGGCCTTAATGCTGATAGAGATACTATTATCCTTGCCGTTAGCGCTCCATGTTCCGGTAAAAGTAAAGCTGTCGCCCCTGCCTTCTACCTTTCCTTCATCCGAAAACTGAATGATGAACGCGTCTCTTTTAGATTCCTGATTGATGTATTTCTTATCGTCTACGCTCAGTGTCTCAGTTACTTTATTATCATTCTTCCAGTCGCGGTCAGCGTTGTACGAACTGCTCCAGTGCCAAGTCTGGCCGTTGGCGAAAATCTCGTTTATGTCATCTTCCTGATTGCATCCGCACAATATCGCCATCGGTATTGCCAGCAGTGCGAATAAAAAATTCCGTTTCATAAATGTATTGTTGTTTTATGATTTGATTCCATTTCTTCTCAGCAGCGCATCGATGGTAGGCTCCTGCTTGCGGAAGCGTTTGTATAGTGTCATCGGGTGCTCAGTTCCTCCCTTAGACAAGATGTTGTCGCGGAACGACTGGGCTACTTCCTGATTGAAGATTCCTTTCTCCTTGAATACCGAGAAGGCATCCGCATCGAGCACTTCCGCCCATTTATAGCTGTAGTATCCGGCAGAGTATCCGCCAGACATGATATGACCGAACTGTACGGTCATGCACGCTTCGTTTAATTGCGGCAACAGTTGTGCGCGGGTCCAAGCCTTATGTTCGTAGTCTTTTACATCGCCATCGAATGCCGTACGGCGTGTGTACCAAGCCATATCGAGCAGACCGAAGCTTACTTGACGCATACATGCGTATGCCACATTGAAGTTAGATGAATCTACTATGCGCTGCAACCACTCTTCGGGAATAGCCTCACCGGTTTGATAATGACGGGCGAAAGTATTCAGGAAGTCCTTCTCAATGGCAAAGTTCTCCATAATCTGCGATGGCAGTTCCACGAAATCCCAATACACGTTGGTTCCGCTCATGCTCTTGAAGCGAGTGTTGGCAAACATGCCGTGCAGTGCGTGACCGAATTCGTGAAGGAATGTATTAACCTCAGAGAAAGTCAGCAACGCAGGCTTTTCCGCAGTAGGCTTCGTGAAATTCATCGTAACCGAAACATGCGGGCGGCTGTTGGTTCCGTCGCTGTCTATCCATTGCTCTTTATAGCTTGTCATCCATGCGCCCGAGCGTTTTCCGGCACGCGGATGGAAGTCGGTATAGAGCACTGCCAGATAGCTTCCGTCTTTATCGAACACTTCGTACGCCTTTACGTCGGGGTGATATACCGGAATCTCCTTATTCTCTTTGAACGTGATGCCATAGAGTCGGGTAGCGAGGCCGAACACACCGTCTTCTACCTTCTTCAGTTCGAAGTAGGGACGAAGCGCTTCCTCGTCGAAATTATATTTCTCGTTCTTCAGCTTTTCAGAATAGAAAGAAAAGTCCCACGGCATAAGCACGAAGTCGTCACCTTCGGTTTGTTTGGCCAGAGCTTCCACTTCTTTCACTTCCTCCTTGGCTGTAGGCATATAAGCGTCTATCAACTCATTGAGCAGATTATATACGTTATCGCTGTTCTCTGCCATTCTCTTACGCAGTACGAAGTCGGCATAATCGGTAAATCCCAACAACTGTGCCACTTGCATACGCAGATTCACCAGTCGCGCTACTATGCCATAGTTGTTCAACTCATCATCGTGCGTACACTGAGTATTATAAGCCTTATGCAATTCCTCCCTAAGACTGCGGTTGGTGCTGTATTTCATGAAAGGCACGTACGATGGCGCCTGTAGCGTTATAATCCATCCGTCCTTGCCCTTCTCCTTAGCGGTATGAGCAGCCGCTTCGATAGCGCTCTCTGGCAATCCCGCCAACTGCTCCTTATTAATAAGGTGAAGTTCGTAGCGGTTGGTCTCCTTCAAGTGATTCTGCGAGAATTTCAGCGTAAGCTGACTCAACTCCGCTGTCATTTCACGGTAAGTAGCCTTATCCTTTTCGTTCAGATTAGCTCCGCGGCGAATAAATCCGTCGTAAGTATTCTGCAGCAACTTACTCTCTTCGGCAGTTAGGTTCAACTCATCTTTCTGAGCATACACCTGCTTAATGCGGGCGAACAACTTCTCGTTCAGACCTATGTTATTGCTATGCTCCGACAATAAAGGAGTCATCTTTTCGGCTATCTCCTCCAGCTCATCGCAAGTCTCAGAACTCATCAGGTTGTACATCACCGTAGTAACACGTTCCAGCAACTCGCCGCAATTCTCTAAAGCAGCGATGGTATTGTAGAAAGTAGGTGCTTCCGGATTCTCTATGATAGCCTCTATCTCCTTGTCTTCGCGTGCTATGCCCTCTCTGATGGCCGGTTCATAGTGCTCCAACTTAATCTTATCGAACGGCACCGTGCCGTGCGGAGTATTATAATCGAGTAAAAAAGGATTTTCTGTCATGGTTTTAATGTTTTATGTAATCGGTCAAAGCCTGCATATCGTAAATCTGAATCTCCTTTCGACCCAGGCTTATCAATCCGTTTTCTTTCAGTTCGTTCAGCTCTTTCGAAACGTTGATTCTCGTGTCGTCTATCAGTGCAGCCAGGTCTTCCATCCTTATCTTCAGAGTTTTCTCTCCCGTCTGAAGGATGCAGCGTATGGATAAGAAATTGATTATCTTCTCCATGCTCTTCCCCGAGCATGAGTTGCACAACTTCCGCGATAATATCTGCGAGTGATTACTAAGCAGGTTCAGGTAGTTAAGGCGGAAAATCTCATATTTGGAGAATACGTTCAGAATATCTTTCTTATCTATCGAAACGATGGCCACATCGGTCTTTGCCGTGTAAGTAGCCTGATACGTCTGGTCCATGCCGAACAGCGAGTAAGGTTCTATGGCGTATGGCGCTTCTAAAATCTCGGTCAGCGTATATCCCTGCGAGTCGTTCTTCGCCTCACGATGCACCTGTCCTTCCAGCAAGAACAGTATAGCGGCGCAGTCTTCTCCCTGACGGACAACGGTGTTTCCGGTCTGGAATTTCAGAAAATGAAACTTCGCCTTCTCTATGATGCTTGTAAGTTCCTGTATCCCCAAGCCTTGAAATAGCGGCAGCAACAGCAGTTTATCGTACATTGTAACTTTCATGCGTCATTCGTTAAGTTATGATTTATCATTCAAAGATATAGATAATATCCTTTTATTTTACCGCTTTTACTTTTTTTAGTGTTTTTCTTCGGTCGGCTCAGCATCCGCTGCCGTCTATGTTGCATGCGGCTCCTATGGTTACGGGGCGCGAATGGAGTCCCGCTTCTTCGGCTATTAGTGTTACGCTTCCGTCTTCTAATACAAAACATGGTATGCCTACCCATCCGTTCTTCTTCGCCTCGTCGAAAGCCGGATTGCTGTCGCGCAGACGTAAGAACTCTTTAAGGTCTTTTACATGTCTACCTATGTCGATTACCGTATATTTATCGTTTCCTTCTACCTGTTCTTCCACGTATGTGCAGTCGGGACAAGTGGGCATCCGTATATCTTTATCATGATTTCTGCTTTTATGGTTAATTATTAATGTTGCAAAAATACAATATCATTATGTGAAAAACGAAAAACTATCCATTATCTTTGCACGACGACAATTTAGGGTGATAATAAAACGATGAACCAACAATATCCTTCAACTTTATTAGAAAAGGCGGTGGGCGAGTTCGCCAAACTTCCCGGCATAGGCCGGAAGACAGCCATGCGACTGGTACTGCACTTGCTCAGACAAGAAACATCTACTGTAGAAGCGTTTGGCAGCGCTGTAGTGCGACTGAAGCACGAGGTGAAGTACTGCCGCGTGTGTCATAATATCTCTGACACCGATACTTGCCAAATATGTTCAAACCCGCAGCGCGACGCTTCGACAGTGTGTGTGGTAGAGAATATCCGCGATGTGATGGCGGTAGAAAATACCCAGCAGTATAAAGGCTTGTATCACGTGCTTGGGGGCGTTATCTCGCCGATGGACGGCATAGGTCCGTCCGACTTGCAGATAGACAGCCTTGTAGAACGAGTAAAGTCGGGGGTAGTGAAAGAAGTGATATTGGCTTTAAGCTCTACCATGGAGGGCGATACCACCAACTTCTTCATCTTCCGAAAGTTGGCACCTTACGACGTTAAGATAACCATGATAGCCCGAGGCATATCGATAGGCGATGAACTGGAGTACACCGACGAAGTTACGTTGGGACGCTCTATAGTAAACCGACTGCCTTTTACCGGAACTTTATAAAAACTAACCAACCAATAAATAGAATTATGGAGAAAGAAATCAAAAGAATACTGTCGGCATTGAGACTGGAATACGGAGTGTTTTGGTGCCTCTGCGTGCTTACTGCCGTGATGTACGAAACCGACATACTGCCCCAAGGCATCTTGTCAGACGATGCCCAGACAGCCTACATGATGCAGGTAACCGGCATCTTGCTGGCTGTACTGTTCATTCCGCTGTCATTGCGCATGTTTCACCTATCAAAGGTGCGCTATGTAAGCAAACTCCCCGTGATGGACGCTTTGAAAAGCTATCGCCGATGGAGCGAAGTGCGCCTCTGCCTGTTGCTGGCTCCGGCGTTGCTGAACCTCTCTGTATATTACTGGACAATGGATACAGCGGGACTGCTCTGTGCAGGAATGGTGCTGTTGGCCTCTTTGTTCTGTGTGCCTGGACGTAATCGCCTGCAGTCGGAACTTGGATTGATTCAACCAGAAGAAAGCGAAGCAAAATCGGCTGATGATGCGGAGTGACCTTATAAATAATGGTGCGATTCGCCTTCGTGCTCCCGAGCCGGAAGACCTCGACTTTATGCTCTCTATAGAAAACGACACTCAGCTATGGGAGCATGGAGGAGCTACGGGTCCTTACTCGCGCTACCAGCTCAAGCAGTTCATAGCCGAATCTCAGAACGATCTCTATACCGACCGCCAACTACGCCTGATGATAGAGAAAGACAGCGAAGGAACGGTAGGCATGGTAGATTTGATAGCATTCGAACCCCGTCACCGTCGGGCAGAAGTTGGCATAGTGGTGAGTAGCGAGTTTCGAGGCAAAGGCATCGGCAAAGCAGCCTTGGCGTTACTCCATTCGCATAGCTTCGGTCTGCTGGGACTCCATCAGCTATATGCTTACATCCTTTCAGATAACGCCCCATGCATGGCGCTGTTCGCTTCGGCGGGCTATGTGCAGAGCGGCATCATGAAAGACTGGATGTACGTAAACGGCAGATACGCCGATGTATGTGTGATGCAGAAATTTAGTAAATAGATAATTAACCCAAAAACAATTTTTATTATGAAGAAATGGATGTTGGCCGTACTCTTTGCATGCGGTATGGCGTTGCCTAACACAGCATGTGCGCAACAAGTTACTCCCGACGCAGTGGGGTATATAGTAAAGGTGGGCGATGAGGCTCCCGATTTTGAAATGACACTGACCGACGGCAGTAAGGTAAAGCTTTCCGAACTGCGCGGAAAAGTAGTAATGCTTCAGTTCACTGCCAGCTGGTGTGGAGTGTGCCGCAAAGAGATGCCGTTCATAGAACGCGATATTTGGCAGAAGCATAAAGACAACGCATCTTTTGCACTTTACGGTATAGACCGTGACGAGCCGCTTGAAAAAGTAAAGGCATTTGCTACACAGACCAAGGTAACATATCCGTTGGGTCTCGACCCCGGAGCCGATATATTCGCTAAATACGCAGAGCGTAAAGCCGGCATCACCCGTAACGTATTGATAGACCGCGAAGGTAAAATCGTTATGATGACTCGCCTCTACAATGAAGACGAGTTCGCCGCTCTCTGCAAGAAGATAGAAGAGATGCTGAAGTGATATAAATAAGATGTAAAGAGGGTGGATTTATGCCCACCCTCTAATAATATATATTTTAAATTGCTTTATTTAACAAAAATCCCATGTTTATAACATATTGGCTTTTTTCAATATGGCTCGGGCTATTTTTACTTGCTTGCTGAAATCTGTTTTCTCCTTTTTTAGGTAGGCTTTATCTGCTTCTTTCACGAAACGCTCAGCTTCTTTCCCTTTCAGGGTAGGAATTGCTTTAATTTCTAATGCCATAGTACTTAATATTTTAATTGTTACTGCAAAAATAAGTATTTTTAATCAAACTACTTCCAAGTTGCCTATTTTTCTGATAAACAGTATACTTTTTGCGAAAGGATTTTTTGCAATGCTCGTCCGAGCATTGTTCAAGTGGTGATATATTGCATGATATTGACTTTTGTTTCCCGTTAACATGAATTCTCGATTACCATTCTAGTAAATCTATATCTTTAACCTAAAGCAAGCGAAGTGATTTTACCAACACACACGCTATTAAAAAAACAATGCAATGAAATGAAAAAACAATGCGAATGGCCAAGTGAACCATTGCGATGGTTCGATTTAAGCATCGCAATGGTTTCTTTGGTAATATACGGTAAATTTATGCTGATTGCCACTTAGAACCATAAACGATAACACTTGCTACTTTTACATTAGCGAAAAAGCTAATAGATAATCACACTAAAATAGGGGAGAATTAATACGAGCGTGTTGCGCAAATTATGTTGGTCTTCTAATTGTAAGACCCGACTTTGTGTACAAAGGTACGTTTTTTCTATCATTTACAATCATTTAGGAAAGAAAATATTTTGACTATCGGCTAATTGTTGACCAAATGTTGACCAAATCAAGCTTTTTGTTTCCCTGAAACCAACTGATTACCAACGGAATATAGGGTGTGTCGTGTTTTACAATTAGAAGACTAAGAAAGACTGATAGAGACGAAGCCACGAAAGTAGGTGAAATAACCTATTCCAAACGGCAAAATCTTGATGGTATTATTATGGACATTGTCATTGTAAAACCGGCCCAGTCATCCCAAGTGATGACAGCCGACAGCGACATAAAGTAGATAAAGAAAATGACGCAGGTATGCTCGCTTACTTCTTCTACAGCCGACGTAAAAGCTTGTGAAAACAAGACTTTACCAAAGGGCATCCGTATAGTTGGGGCTGATGATAAATCGGCTTCAAAAGTAAAAGGAATGCCCAGAGGCGAAGAAGACAAAGCACCGTGGGGTTATCTTTTCATTCAGCATTACGCAGCTGAATGTTTCGACAGAAAGTTAGAAAACACAAATCTTGACGGTGAATTCGTTCCTAAATGTTTTATTCACCGCACCCTTAACTACAAGCAGAAGCCCAACGGCAAAGGAGTGATAAAAGAAGAAAGACCATCAGTAAGCGGCCTTGTGTTCTTGCAAGGCGAGACAAAAGACTTGCGACTTTTCCTCCAGAAAAATTTTCCGCAATATCATCTTGTAAACAACTGCATGACGGGCAAGCCCGCCTCCATCCCGAACAGCGTTATGGAGCCATTTATGAAAGTAATGTCTTCAGAGCCCGAGCGTGTCACCTTCCTTCGCGACCCTTTCGTGAAATTCGCTAAAGACCACGTCAAGCTTCGTGTACTCACCGGCCTCTTCACTGGTCAGGAAGGCTACGTAGTCCGCGTAAAGCGCGATCGTCAGTTAGTGATGGACTTTGGCGGTTATGCCGTAGCCATCAGCAACGTTCACAATGAAGATTTCGAGATTGTGGAATAAAGATACACTATCGTAATGGCAATAACTGAAACCATAAAGCAACGTACACTTGTTTGTGACGTTTACATGGAAGTCGAAGAGTTCCTGAGAAACAAGTCGAATGAACTCTCCGAAAAGCTAAAAAACGCAGCCGTCGATAATGCCGATAAAGAAGCTTTAAGTGACATTGTTAAAGATGGCGAGCTTTCACTGGCGTTACTTCGTCTTGCAAACAATATCCAAGCAGAGCATGTTAAGTATTTGAAAGATACTGTACGTATCTCACAAGCCATTCTTAATAACCACAAGTGACCTTATGATTACAGACGATTACTACAAGAAACGCATGTTTCAGTATCATTCAGAATTCGATGCTTTCCGCATTGCCTACGACTTTCTTGAAAATAAGATAAAGGACACTGAGTCACAAGGCGACACAGATAAGAAGTTGGCTTACCAAGAAGTCTTCGTCTCTTTACTTAATCGTCATGAAAAGATGATAAAAGAGATGACGCAATTGAAGATTTCTTATGAGCATCAGCAAAAGAGGAGATAAGGCTATAGTTTGCTGAATAAGTGGGATTCACTTACGATATTTACCTGTGTCTTCTGATAATTTATTGAAGGCAAGGAAATACTATGAAAAACTTCTAATTGGTGCTATTGCACGTTTCAATAAACAATTCTAGTGGAATGAAAAGTCTTGTTCTATATTGTAAATCTATTCCAAAGGATGCTTTGTGCAATACAATAGATGGGAAAGCTCCGCAGTATAATAATACTGTTGAGTTTCATATTAATCTTTGGAAGGCTAAAAACGGTGTTGTTAAGATAATGCCAAATCTGATTTTTGATTTTGGTATTAAATTTGAAAGTACGATAACCGAATTATGCATTTTTCTTCCTTTTCGTATCTCTAAAGAATTAGGTGTTGAGGATTTAGGAAAGTGCCTTTCGACGAACCGTGATTTGTTGAATGCAGTATTTAATGAGGATATGATTTGTCAGTCCGCAAGTAATCACTGTTTTAGCAAAATAACGAATAATACCCCTTATAGTGAACAAGAGTCATTTTATATATACCATTTAGGGGAAGACAATTATAAGGTTGAAGATTATACTGAAGATTCAAAGATTAAAGGTACTTACTTAACGATTAATATAAGCGGAAATCCTTCAAACGAAGAAAAAGCACCAACTAAGAAATACTATGTTAGGTTTAGGGTATATGTTGAAAATATAAGTGAAATAGTACGGACTGAAATATTGTCTAATGATTTGTTACAAGCTGCATTTTCACGAATGGATTTATTCGATATTCGATTGAATGAAAAACGTGAGATTCCAAGTAAGGTGGAAGAAAAAATGAAAAAGCAGCAATTTGAATTATGTACTTTCAATAAACTACATTTCTTCTATATAGTAGATACCCATGAGTCCATTGATAATGGGATAGATATAAGAAAAGATAGCCGATTGTTGGAAAACGAACAATGGAGTGAATATGAACCTCAAAGTAATATTGCTGATGTTAATTATATCGCACATCATTGGAAGAAAACAGAAGATGATAAACCAATTTCTCATTTTAGTCTATTTTTTAGTACAATATATCCAAGGTTGTCAGTCGTTAGATTAGCGGCATATTTTTCTATTGTTATAATCTTGGGTTGGACAGGTTCAATGTTGTCTTTTTCGTTTAGCTGTTTGTTTGATATAAGTGTTGATTTGTTATGGGTAAAATGGATAAAGCCGATAATTATACTTCTAATAATCGCAGCTTTATCCATATACATTATAAAATCAAATTTTATAATGTCTGTAATTAAATTGAAGAGAAAAATATGAAAGTCTTGATTGCCACAGATTTGTTGATTTCGATACTATTGCAAAAGGATTATGTCGATGGGATGGATATCTTATTTATGTGGTTGAAGAAGTTGAGAGCTATATGGTATATGGATATCTCATCTTTAATGATTTTGACTCATTTTTCAGGGACTCAAAATCTTTCAAAATTTAATGATTTCCATTATCTAAAAAGCATACCCCCCGAAACAGATAATATCATTTTTTTGAGAAATTATTATTCTCATATTGTTAAAGAACCTGTACCTGAAGGGGTGAAGACCTTGTTGCCAAATTTGGCTTGGCTTGATAATGGAGATGTAGACTTTATGATTACAGAAAATCCTGTTCTTTTTGATATGGCGCACCAAATCAATATCGACAATAGAGTTTACAGCATTGAAAACTTTATAGAAAAATGTGCGATTGAGCACAGAGATATAGATCCAGTAAAGGGAGTTGTCGTTAAAGAGGAAAGGATGGAAAATCTTTCTTTAAAAGATAGGTTCTTTCAGTCATTTATAAAAGATTACTCTCCTTACTATCTCTCATGGTTTCTTGAAAGAGGGCTTGATAAGGTTTATGTTTCAAAAGACGTGAGAGGTGATGTCAAAGCTATTTTAAAACTAAAAGTGGAACATTATGATGAGGATTATTCTAATATTCATCCTTCATTTATGCCTGCTAAGCGTATGAAAATATCATCCTTTAAAGTTGATTATACAGGGCAGAAAATAGGTGAAAGATTCATTCGGATTATTATCTCATGTGCATTGAAAGAAAAAGTAGCTGAGATATATGTTACTATATTTAATAATAGCCAACAGAAGAAGCGATTGGTTAATCTGCTGGCTGATTACGGTTTTTATTATCACGGTATAAAAGATTTAAATGAGGAAGTTTATGTAAAGAAAATGCTTCCTTCAAAAAAACTGTCTTTGAGGAAAAATTTCCCTTTTGTAAGGTACGAGAATTCAGCTTTTATTGTCCCAATACATCATGAGTATTCAAAGGATTTACTTCCTTTCGTGAATGCTGATTTAGATAAAGAAGATGTTGAGCCTTATAAATGCTCAATAAAGAAAGTAATAACTCTTTATGGTGACGATTCTCGTATGCAAGAAGGAACGGTGTTGTTGTTCTATAAAATGACTAAAGAAAAGAAGGAGAGAGGTATAATTGCAATCGGTGTCGTTGAGAATATTAATAGGAATATTAAAACAGAACAGCAGTATGTTTTATGTTGTCGAAAAAGAAGTATTCTCGATGATAAAAGATTGGAACATTGCTGGAAATGGAGAGACAAGGTGAAAAGACTTGTAGTAGCAGATTTCCTTTATAATTATTCATTTAATGTCGATGCAATTTCTGAAGAACGAATCAAACAAAGCAAGATTGATTTGACGGATATACATCATCAAGTCCCATTATATATAACGAAAGAGCAATATAAGGAAATTATTAAAGGAACTGAATATGCACAAGATATTGATTTCGATTAAGCCTGAATATGTGAAGCGAATTTTGTCAGGAGAGAAAATGTACGAATATCGTAAACGTGTACCTGCTGATGTTAAAACAGTTGTGATATACGCAACGGCTCCAGTAAAAAAAATAGTTGGAGAATTCAGTGTTGATAATGTTTTGTCAATGGCTCCTGAAGAATTGTGGAATAGAACTCATCTTCAATCAGGGATTACTCAAGAAAAATTCTTTCGGTATTTCCATGGTGTATCCATTGCCTATGCTTTGTCCATTAAAGAAGTTATAGAATATGAATCACCCTTTGATTTAAGTGAGGTGAAAATAAAAAGAGCCCCTCAGTCATGGCAATATATCTATTAAAAGAGTATGCCATAATATAGACGTTCAACTGAACGTTATTGATATTAAATAAATACGATACATAAGATTTGATTCTCTCTCAATATATAATTTATGCAACTTATCTTATTATCCGGTGGTTCCGGCAAACGCCTATGGCCACTAAGTAATGACGCTCGCAGCAAGCAGTTCCTTCCATTGTTGGCTTCGCCAGACGGCGGTATGGAATCTATGATACAGCGAGTTGTGCGTCAGATACGTGAGGCACAACTTACCAATAACATTACGTTCGCTACCAATGCCGTACAGCGTGACAGCATCATCAACCAGTTGGGCGAAGATGTCAGTGTAGTAACCGAACCGGAACGTCGTGATACATTCCCTGCTATTGCCCTTGTAGCGAGCTATCTTGCTAAAGAAAAGAAATGTGACAGTGACGAAATCGTTGTCGTAATGCCGTGTGATGTTTATACAGAATCAAGATATTTCGCCACGATAGGTAAGATGGTAGAGACCGTAAAGAATAACGTTGCCGACCTTGTACTGATGGGCATCGCTCCTACATACCCGAGCGAGAAATTCGGTTATGTAGTACCAAAGGAAGCGGAAACGTCTGAAGGAGTTAAGATGGTGGAACGCTTCACCGAAAAACCCAATGAGGAAAAGGCGAAGCAACTCCTTGAGCAAGGAGCTTATTGGAATGGCGGTGTGTTCGCATTCCGTCTTGGCTATATGATGAATATTGTTGATCAATATCTCAAGACAGACACATTTCAAGAAACCCACAAACGCTATACCGAATTTCCGAAAATCAGTTTCGATTATGAAGTAGCAGAAAAGGCGCAATCTGTAGCGGTCGTTCCTTTCGCTGGCGAGTGGAAGGATCTTGGCACATGGAATGCCTTGTGCGAGGAACTGCCGAGTACTCATATCGGCAATGTTATGATGGGAGACAACAACGAGAATACACACGCCGTAAATGAATTGGGTATCCCCGTATTCTGCAACGGACTGAAAGATGTCATTGTGGCAGCGTCACCGGACGGAATAATGGTTTGCGACAAGCATGATTCGGAAAAGATAAAGGACTACGCAAACAAACTAATTACACGCCCCATGTACGAGGAGCGTCGTTGGGGAACTTATTGTGTCTTGGATAATGCGAAATACGAAGACGGTACCCGTTCATTGACAAAATCGATACATCTAAATGCAGGTAAGCACATAAGTTACCAGCTACACCGTCATCGTAGCGAGACATGGACTTGTGTTGACGGAGAAGGGATATTCGTTTTGGACGGTGAGCGTAGATTGGTTAAGCGTGGAGACGTTATGAATATCCCCCTTGGGCATCACCATGCAATAAAAGCCGTAACGGATTTAACTTTTATAGAAGTACAGATAGGAAATCCACTTGTGGAAGAAGATATAGAACGATTTGAGTTTAAATGGTAGAGATATAAGTTTCTCCGCCGAGAAAAAAGATTGAAAAAACTATTATGAGCAAACAGAACATTGCCCTCATTACGGGTATTACAGGTCAGGACGGTTCTTATTTGGCGGAACTGTTGTTGGAAAAAGGTTATGATGTGCACGGCGTGATCCGTCGTTCATCAGTGGATTATCGTGAACGTATCGCTCACCTTGAAGGTAAGCCTCATTTCCATCTGCACTATGCCGACCTTGGCGACTCCATGTCAATTGTAGGTGTCGTGGCAGAAGTGCGCCCTACCGAAATATATAATCTTGCAGCACAGAGCCATGTGCAGGTAAGTTTCGACTCTCCAGAATATACGGCAGACGTGGATGCCGTTGGTGTACTCCGTATTATTGAAGCCGTACGTAAAGTTGGCCTCGCCAATACATGTAAGATATACCAGGCTTCCACTTCAGAACTCTATGGCAAGGTGGAAGAAGTTCCGCAGAACGAGAACACTCCGTTCCATCCGTTCAGCCCTTATGCCGTAGCCAAACAGTACGGTTTCTGGATTATGAAGGAATATCGCGATGCATACAATATGTTCTGCTGCAACGGTATCCTCTTCAATCACGAATCAGAACGTCGTGGCGAAACATTCGTTACACGTAAGATTACGCTTGCTGCAGCTCGCATCGCTCAAGGATTGCAGGATAAGCTTTATCTCGGTAATCTTGATTCTCTCCGTGACTGGGGTTATGCCAAGGACTATGTAGAATGTATGTGGCTTATCCTTCAGGCTCCGAAACCGGAGGACTTCGTTATCGCTACAGGCGTTCAGCACAGCGTGCGTGAGTTTGCACAGCTGGCTTTCCACTATGTAGGCATCGAACTGAAATGGGAAGGTAAGGAAGAGAACGAAAAGGGTATCTGCGTGAGCGGACCGGAAAATCTCGTTGGCAAGACTCTTGTAGAGGTATCGCCCGACTTCTATCGTCCTACAGACGTGGTGAATCTTTGGGGTGACCCTACCAAGGCAAAGGCGAAATTAGGCTGGAACCCTAATACCACTACATTCGAAGAACTCGTCAAGATTATGGTTGACCACGATATGGCGAAGGTGGCTTCTGAAGGAGCCGCTGCCAAGGTGCGCATGAACCTTGCCGAATATCTTGAAAAGGGAATCGTAAAATAAGCGGAAATGTTAAGCAAAGAAAGTAAGATATATATAGCGGGACACCACGGACTGGTGGGTTCCGCTATCTGGAATAACCTGAAGGCTCGCGGCTACAATAACCTTGTAGGCCGCAATCATAAGGAGTTGGACCTGACCGACCAGCAGGCGGTTACACGTTTCTTCGATGAGGAACGCCCGGATGCCGTGGTATTGGCAGCCGCTTTCGTAGGAGGTATCATGGCCAACTCTCTCTACCGTGCCGACTTCATCATGCAGAACATGAAGATGCAGTGCAACGTGATAGAGAACGCCTATAAACATGGAGTGAAGAAACTCCTTTTCCTTGGTTCCACATGTATCTACCCGAAGAACGCTCCTCAGCCGATGAAGGAGGACTGCCTTCTTACTTCGCCGTTGGAGTATACTAACGAGGAGTATGCCATCGCCAAGATAGCCGGACTGAAGATGTGCG